>Ga0233448_1000070_pt1 | contig 119954 bp, 127 predicted proteins | sample SI_124_October20_2_FD_183015 | JGI IMG/M metagenome (GOLD analysis project Ga0233448, IMG submission 183015) | Seawater microbial communities from Saanich Inlet, British Columbia, Canada - SI_124_October2016_150_MG | ecosystem: Environmental > Aquatic > Marine > Inlet | place: Canada: British... | reverse complement strand
CTGATGAAATTGTGAGTCCGCGAGGATTAGAAAAACTCCCTGGGACTCTGTCATATCCTCCGAATCCATTCAGATAGGTATAATCTGAAGCAAAGAATTCAACACGTCGGGAGAGGCCATCAAGAAGTACTATTTTTCCATCCTGCATGAAATCAACAGCCAGAGGCGCCCCTAACATTCGTTCGCCAGATTTCTCAAGCTTCAATCTGCCCGTAATTTGACCGCTGATATTGATCACCAGCACTTCATGAGCAGGTGTATCAACAATGAATAATTTATCACCGGCAGGGCTTACCTTTAGTTGTCCAGGTCTGATGAGCCCTTCAATTTTTAAGGTGTCTATGGCATTCCCCGCTAAATCAAATCGATGAATTCGTCCAGGTCCCGCATCGGAGACGTACAAGATGTCATTCCAGACAGCAAGTCCATTGGGAGATGTAAGAGTCCCTTCACCTAGAATGCTGGTGGATAACAAGCCTTCTTCATCATATTCGTATTTGATGACGCGGCCTGCATCGGCGTCAGCTACATAAATATGGTCATTCCCATCAAAGGTTACGGCCACTGGCCTCACAAGCTGTAGACTGCTTTTTGGTCCTAATATTATATTCATAAAACGACCCACAAGCCCAGTTGCTGGTTTCAAATCTTCCCCAAGCATCTTTTCCCATGATAGAAAGGGTTGATCCATATCGCGTGGAAAAGATAGCTTCTGTAACTGTGTGGAATGACTGGAACACGCCATAAGCATGGCTACCAATACAATCCCTATGACATATTTGAAGTTCTTTATCATTAGTAGCGCTTCCTTTTGACAGGATCATGATAGTAGTTGAATTTCCAAAGGGTTCCAATTCCATGGCAATCAGCACATAAGGTTTCAGAGCTAGGATTTCTTAGGAATGAAGTCATGTAGTCACCTTCTGCGTTCTCAGAACCTGTTTGCAGCAGGTTTGCATCAAAGGACCATTTGTGAGGATCATGACAGGTAAAACAGTCAATAAATCCAAAATTCTCCTGGGGTTTAGATTCGCCAAATAAAGGAAAATCTATCCACTCACCTGTTCCTCTGGCATTATGCGTGACCGTACCGTACTCATGCGGGTGAGTCCAGGCTTCTGGAATTTTTTTCTCTGCGCTACCGCCTGATTGATGGCAGGCAAAGCAGAATTTTTCATTGTAAGAAGTACCCTCGGATTCTTCCCAAAATCTTAGAATTCCATGTTGCGCCTGAGAATTATGTGAAGCATGACAGAAAGAACATGCACTATGAGATTTATCCCCGAGATCATGATCCGTTTTTAATACATGTTTCTGTTCTTCATGACATGTGATGCATAATGTTGGTTCCGGCCAATTACTTTTACGCAAAAATGAATTTCTGTCGTCACCTTGAAGATCTACAACAGGGGATGTTTCGACAGATTTTCCCCATAAATGTGGATCATGACAGGTAATACAAGTCAAACTACCTTCATATCCAGGAAGATTCACACTTGGGTCAAGCTTGGCATCCATAGGATGATCCAGCCCACCAACAGTGGTTGGGTAATGTGAGGCCGAATGACACGATTCACACAGCAGTCTGCTTTCATCCACTTTCAAATCTGAGCTCTCAGTTCGATACCCGCTCTTCCCGTGGGATTCATGGCAGGATGAACATTGACCCCGAAAGCTACCTGAACTCCGAAAATGTTGCTGAAATCCTTCTCTGGTTACGCTGTGGTCTGAAGCTAAAATGCTTGCTTGATTCTCATGACAGGCAATACATAATTGCCCTTGAGCATCATCAGGTAATTTTAAAAATGATGTATATTCTGTACCTTCTTCATTGGCTTCGGTAACAGCATGCTTCTGAGAAAACTCCCACTGGTGGGGACTATGACAGCTGGTACAAAGGAGCTCGTCTCTGGCATTCAAACCAAGCTCTGGAATAGCTTTCTTAAGTTTAACTCCAGAAACCGCATGACCTGAATGGGAGTAAATTTTTTCTCGTCCCAGTCCTTCTTCACTGTGACAACCCAGGCAATAGGCGTTTTTTCCATCCTGCATATCCAAGTCCATTGCCCACATGTTGTTGCCTTTTCCGTTATGGCTTACATGACAGGCTGAACAGGCATCCTGTTCTCCAAGACTAGGACCAATATCACCTGCTCTGTTTTCAAAAGTGGTGATCAAATCATGGTCTGTTTGCACAATATTGAAATAGGGTTCATGGCAGGATGAACATAACTCGGTCCGATCATCCCCAGTGACGCCGTGGGTAGCATTCTCTCCATGTATGGGATGGCAGGTCATACACTCGATGGAGTTATTTGCTCCAAAAAAAGTTCTCTCGGGCATGGTATGATCTGGATTTACCTGGACGTGGATCGGATGATTTATGTGGCTTTTTGATTCCTTTTCATGACAAGCAAGACACAGGTCTGAATTCGTTACCTCTACCCTTAGAAAAGGAGCAAGTCCACCTACTTGTTCAGGTTTAAGCGAATGGGGTGTATGACAAGTACCACAATAAATTTGATTGTTTTTATCAAGTGGTAAATCATTAATGGTAACTTTGCTGACATCCATCCCGGATTGATGATTCCTGGAAGAAAATATTTGACGCGAATCTTTCACAGTTCCATCATGACAAGTGAAGCACATCTCTGTGGTTGGTACTCTAGCCGGTAAACCTTCTATACGAATAGGGGCATCAATATCTGGCAGTAGAGATTTCTCTAGATTAATGTCGTCATGCCAACTCACATGACAAACCACACAGTCCAGGCTAACCTTGCGATCTCTTTTTTTAGGTTGTCCAAATGAATCAGAGTAAGCACCCATAAAAATGAAAACAGCTAACAAATATTTGAAATATTTACTTAGCATTTTTCTGCCAAACACTCACTTTATTTGCTGTTGATTCAACGACCCAGATCTGATCCTTTTCATCGATCCACATTCCTATGGGTGATGAAAGTTGAAGCGCTTTCCCTTCTGCAGCTGCAAGACCTAAATATTTTCCTGAAATTGAAAAGGCTTGTAAGGATCCTGTATATCCATCAGCAATCCAGACCTGTGACTCAGAGTCCAGACCCAAGCCTTTGGGTCTAAATACCTGACCTTCTTCAACACCTGGCTTTGCAATAATTTGTGGGAAACGACCGCTGGCGGAAAAAGATAATACCCTGCGATTAAGAATATCTGAAACGAGCAATCTGTTTTCAGGTCCGACTGCAAGAAACCCGGGATTAATAAATTCACCGATCTTACTTCCCCGTTTGCCCCAATAGAATTTTTCTTTCCCTTGTTCATCCAGTACAGTAATGCTGTGGTTCAACCTATCAGAGATGGCCATGTAGCCGCTTATTCCAATGAGATCAACGGGCTCTGATCCACGGTCAAGTTCAATCACTTGACTGATGCGACCCTTTTCATCCATGCGAAGTAGACGTGACCGAGGTGTATCGGCAATCCACAATTGATCGCTTATCCAGGCGATTCCAACAGCTTTATAAATAGTTCCTCGTTGAGGTTGAATGATTTTGACCTGGCCAGATGAAGAAATATTCACGACACGATCATTCATGGCATCCAATACAAATACATCACCTTGATCATTTCCACAAATATCTGTTGGGTATAAGAAATCAGACTCATAAGTAGCTACATTGACCAAGTCGATTTTCTGAGCTTTGATAATCTGAGGTGAACAGATGATCAATATCAGTGACAGGATATATTGTAGTTTAGTGTGCATATTATTGCTTATGTTCAACTTCTCTTATTCAAAAACTGCCGGGAAGTAAAAGGAATCATATTTTTCAACCATTCCCACTACTGCCGAATGTTGGAGTTCATTTAATCGTTCTCCTGAAAAGCCAAGATCATCCCAGGGAAATTCTGATGCTTCATCATGACAGGTTGAACAGGTCATGGCTTTTTCTCCAAGCAAGCCCTCAGCCTCTTTGCGAACCTTATCTCGATCCACTGTTTGTCCGGCTCTAACCTCATCTCTAAACTGGCTATATAGCGGTGTGTCATAGGAGGTAAACACTCTTGTTTTGTTGCTCCCATCTCTAATAACGGGGACGATTTTGCTGATAAAATTATCAGACGCAGAAAGTTCATTCTCTGCCAGTTGCTTAATACCATAGGGACCCTGACGGGTAATCGAATTATCAACACCAAAGTCATACCATTCCAGATCAACAGGTCGCCCAACCTTGCTATCAATATGACAGACCATACAGGACATATATCTTGAATGCTGATTATTGAATGCTCGGGTTCGTCTATCTTGCTTATGGGGCCATAAGGAGTGACAGGTCAGACAATTTTCCTGCTGCTCAATGGGCAACAAGATTCGCTCTGATGTCTGATGGAAATGACCCTTGCGATTATCAAAATTTAAATAGTAAGTCTGTAGCTGCTCGATATAGTCCGGAAAATTCTTGTCTGACAGTGCGACTTCTTCAACAGCTGTATCGTGTGAAACAGCTGTTTTTATCAAAGCCACGGACAGAACAACACCTAGAGCGAGAGCGCCGAAACCGTATAGTATCTTTGCGAATTTACTCATTTTCAGCCTCTTCTTCTGCCTTGATCTCCGCTAGCTCAAGGGGGTGCTCATGTTCCATTTCAGCTTCAGTTAAGGTACCTTGATACCAAACCTTATTTGCCGGCCATACTCTTGGATTGAAATGCACATTATAAAAATGCCAGATGATGATCGCCAGAAAAGCGAGTAATGCCTCATCACTATGAGCGATATAGGCAATCTGTATGATTATACCTGGAAAGATCGTGGTAAATTCTTCGGGGAACCATAAAATGATTCCACTTCCCGCCATGATAAACATACCCCAAAATACTGCCCAATAGTCAAATTTTTCAATGTATGAAAATCTATGAAACTGAGGGCGCTCATCACTTAAGAAGAGAAAATATTTAAGGTTTTTAACGATGTCCTGAGCATCTTTTTTATTGGGAAGTAAATAGAGTTTTGAGAGAGGTAGTCTATTTACAATAACATTGTACAATACATAAGCGACATGAAAGACAAAATCAATGATCATCACCGCAGCCGCGACGCGGTGGATGGCTCTGGCATTTTCAATTCCGCCAAGAATGGAGAATATGAATGTACCGAAACCAACTTCCGGATACTTGATGGGAAATCCGGTGAACACCAGAATAATAAAGGGTACAAACATAAAGATATGCTGAAGACGTTGATTCAGACTTAATCGTGTATATTCACGGCTCATTGTTTCTTCCTCCGAATAATGGCATCTCCAACCCAACGCCCAAAATCAAGTAAAATATGGGCGAACAGCAATGCCATGGTCCCAGCCGTAAGAATAATAAATCCCCATTCTACATAAAATGCGATGGGATTATTTGATGTTGTTGGTTTAGAATGAATGGCGGCGGAGGCGAATTGGGCTGTTGCATCGCTATGGCAGTCTGAATTCGCACTACAAGTCATTTGAATGTTGTTTGGATGTGTGCTCGAATTGGGGTCATCCGCTGGCAAATTCAGATGATTACGGTGGCAATCCATGCAATTGGCAACGTTATCCATACCGCGTTTTAAAGCTTTCCCGTGAAAATGATTTTGATACCCGGAAACCTGGGTAAGATTAACGTCGAAATTCTTCATCCTGCTTTGATCTGCATGACAAGAAGAACACAACTCAACAACTTTGATAGATGCATTTGCCGAACGGTGAGTAGAATGTGAACTCACGTGTAAAATAACACCGGCCAAGCCCTCATCTTCATGACAACGACCACAGTGTTCACTATGCGCTGACAGGACATCTTTATCAATCACATTACGAAAGGTATTGTCATGACAATATGTACAACTCGGTTTTTCCGCATTTTTCTCGTCTGAATAGCTCGTGTTCATCCCGTGGGCGCTGATGGCATGGGTCTCATATTGATCCTGATGAGAATACCCAGTCAGTGCAAATGGTTTGGTAATGTGGCAGGCTTTGGCACAATCGACCTTCTGCACCTGCTCAGGATGAGGGAATTGAGTTACATCGGTATGACAATCACGACAGATAACATTACGATGTGTGGAATGTTCGTACGAATTTGAGGAAACTTCAAAATTGCGAAGGGTCTCGTTCTCTAAAGATATACCGAATATTGTCAGATCATGACACAGATTGCAGTTTTCTGCATCCGCTTGTTGACCATATCCGTATGAGACTAGGAGGAATCCTGTCATCAGGAGCTTAAAATGTCTATAAATCATGGCAGGCATAGCATAAATTCTCTTTTTCTAGGCGTAGGTAGCGTTGATTTTCATTTTCTCCCTCATAGATCACTTGGTCTTCTGAAAGGGTCCCCCGATTGTGAGTATAATGGCATGTATTGCATTGTATCAGTTTGTCATCAGATAGTGGTAGGGTGATACCGTATTTAGTCTGGGTAGCATAGAATCGCTCCATAGTTGCTTTTTTTGAAGCCTGGATACTTTTTCCCTGATGATTTTCTTCATGTGTATGTAGAAAATGACACTTGTTACATGTGGCGGACATATCAAGATGCATTTCCCGGGCAATGGTAGGATGATCCTCTTTATTCGGTTGCTTCGCATGGCATTGCAGGCAGGTTGACTTGTCTACAGTCCCATCTTCTCGTACCTGAAGGTGAGGGTTAATGCCAGCGTACTTTTCCTGACTATGACATTGGTAACAAAAGTCTAATTCTACTTTGTAAGGCCCCCCTCGTAAAAATGTTTGATTTGCTCTATCTGTCTTGCATGTCACTGCATGACAGGTGATACAAGAAAATTTATCCATCATTTCCATCTTGAAATCAGATGGGATGGTAATTCCTGCTTTTTTAATATTAATGTTGTCTAGCTGGTGGATCTTATCATTAACTGCTGCTCTTGAATGACATGTGATACACGCATTCGGATTAACATTGTTCTTTGCCGGCTCTCCCTGCCCAACATGGCAAGTGGCACATTGACCTTGCCCATGCGGATTGACAACATCCGGAAAAGTCAATTGCCCATAGCAAACACTTAATAAGAGAAGGGAGCCGAATAAAATTCGGCCCCCTGTAACTTTTACATATTTGACTATGTCTTTCAAGACGAAAGTCTTAGCCTATCCTTCTACCCAATTATAGTCTGCAGCGCCATGCCAGTTTGGCTTTCCAGCTGCTGCTAGAGGGTCATAATTCAGCGTGTTCACACCATACAGAATACTGGATGCATCATAGCCTAATACATTCAACCAGAATGTAACCATGGAAGAAGTCTGACCAGTGTAGCAATATACTGCAGATTCATTTCCAGGATCTATTGCTGTGATCTCATCACCTGCCAATGAAATGGGATTAAGCTGATAAGCACCATCAAAATGACCAAAAGTGAGATAATCTGCCTCAACCCAATAGTTAAGGATCTGATAATTTTCTGGGGCGCCTAATACTGTTGTTGCACCAGCAGTCATAAAACCATCAACAATTGCGGCTTCGACACGTTCCACGAGTATAGCTGCGCCATCTGTATTTACAGATTCCCAGTCTGGATACTCATAGGTCTCAACAGCTGGAGCAGCTGTATATACCCAATTAGCATTATCGGTGATTTTATTTCCATTCTCGTGACCAGCGTTCGCATTCCAATTAGTTGCAAAATGCTCATTCCACCCACACATTCCAAACTTTAGAACTTTGGCTTCATAGCCCATCAATCTGAGTGCCATGGTAGCATGTCCAGCAGTTTGGCCAGTAACACAGACTATCAGGTAACCGCTTGTGCCGGCAGCGTTAGCTTCAACAACTGTTAAGATATCACCGAGGCTTGTGTTAATAGCGCCATCAATATGACCTGCTGCAAAAGTAGCAGCATCACGGATGTCCAGAACAGTGTAATCAGGCACGGTTTGATAATCATTAGTATCAATTACTGAAGATGCAGGAATTACCCAGTCTGTCAACATTGCAGGTAGATCTAAGCCGTTGTCCTGCATGTAGGTTGATACATCATCAAATGTACCTACTGGAACAATTTCTTCATCATCATCGCTGGTACATCCCACCATAAGTCCTAGTGAAAGCACCATTATCATTACTAGTCTCCAATCAAGTTTCATTTCCCCTCCTTGTGGTTTTTGAACTTGTTTTTCTGTTAATTAGTGACATGCAGAACAACTTCCTGTTTTCGGACCAAGACTGGTATAGGTATTTGCATCAACCTCACCGCTTAAGTCGTCATTTGTGATGTCATTTTCCATGTCTTCGTTGGTTAAATAAATATCTACATTCTTATATTTTTCAGTCACATCGCCAAGTGAAATGTATTTATCACCATGCATGTGACAATTATCAGAGCAATTATCACTGGTATAAATTTGCCCACTTGTATCAGCCCAGGTTGAATCAACCAGGGTGCGTTTTGTCCAGCGCTGGATATTATGAGGGCTGGTATATTTCCAAGTTTCCATATTATTGGGCTCAAGATCAGGATCAATATCCCAGGGATCTACACCCCAGGGTTCAAAAGCATCAGGTGACACTGGAACGTGTCTCACGGTAATCCAAGCAGCATTTGTGTGAGGATGGTCAGCCTTGCCATAATATGGATTTTTACCCAATTTGAATTGTGGGTATACCCTGTATTCGCCAGAATTGTCTGCCACATATTCATGGGTCCAATCACCAGCATGACAGGTATTGCAATTGGTATATTGTTGTGAATGACAGACGAAACAAGCTAGATCTGCGCCGTCTGAGCTATTGGCATTTGGCCAATGTTGAGCATGAAACGAGTTATCGTCCCGATCAACTCCGTGACAATCAACACACTGGGGTAGATCGGCCACCTGATAGCGAGAAGTATACTCTGCATCTGATGGACCGTCTCCATGCATATCTTCCTGGTGACAATCCAAACATGAGAAACCGGCATCATTGTGAACATCGGGTACATTACCTTTTACGCGATCTTGATTGGCATTCCAGTCATCGCCTACCCGTGAGCCATGACAGGCTGTACAGACATTCTCCTCACTGGGAGTGGCAATAAATTTATGGCTATATCCCACCCGTTGTTCTAAAAAGCCACCACCTGCTGTATGGGGACGACTGACGTGACATTGTCCACAAGTGGTATGACACCCTGAACAATCTTTGGTGAATCCATCCTGAATCTCTGCCGGACATTCTTCAAAAGTTTCATAGCCATTTCTCAAGGCGACATGAGCTTTCTCGCCCCACAAGTTGCTGTGAATGCTGGTCTCATTGCGACGAACAATATCTGCATGACACAATCCACCACTACAGCCATCTTCACCAATTGCAGAAGGATCGCGTTTCATCCCCCTGTGAGCAGCACGGTAGGCCGATGTATCATCCACTGCATCTACTGGAGAGAATCCTCCGTGACAGCCTGAACATCCGATACTGGCATGAGTTGGGTCAATATCTGTGTAGGATTCCACGTTGCGGATAGCATTCAATCTGATCCAAACCTTATCCGTTAGTGCCAACGGCACTGCTCCGCCGCCTCAACCAGGCGCCTCATGTCCCTCAACCGGCGGGTCAAGGACTAACACATCAATAATATCATCCAAAGTCCCTTTATTGGTATGACAACCCTCGCAACTGTAGTCAACCAGGTCACCATCCTGCGGGGTAATAGCGTCACAACCCACAAACAGGAATCCAAATAAAAGTATGCTTAATATTGAAAAAGTCTTTATTAGTCGCATTTGAATTTCACCGATAAGATTTCTTTTAGTTTATCAATATTCAAAACTTGTTGGTAAACCACACAAGTTCTACAGTTTTCGCCGTTAGCCCTACAAGGCGTATCTTCGAAGTCCCAACAGGGTTTGCAACTCTTACTACCTGCGGGGCATGCCGCTACATCTTCAATACAGCAGGGTTTCATTTCATGGCAGGGTAAAAGAGACAAGAGGTACCTAATCCCTGCAAAATTAAGTTTATTTTCATGAATCTGTCTTTGAATACATTCAATCCAGTCAACATCTGCCTTAGTAAACCGGCGATGTCCTGAAGACAATTTGTAGGGTACAAAGAGCCCTTCTCTCTCATAGAGCCTTAAAGTTTCCACAGAAATATGCAATTTCTGAGCAACCTCTCTAGGTGAGAACAAGGTCTCATTTGAAAGGCACTTGGGCTGATCGCTACTATTTTGATTTAATTTCATTGAATATCATTTCCGTATTCTGAAATACTGTATTTACAAAGTGTATGCCAAAGTAAATGGGGTTTTAAGGAAATGGTTGATCTTTTAACCTAAAATTTCATGCATTTACTGAATATCAACAACTTCCCTTTAAAAAACTGAATTCGTGACCTATTTCATCCCATGTTTAATCTGAAAAGTGGGAAATTATTCTCGTATATGAGATAGTTGGTTTTGTCAGCTTTTGAGTTTGATAAATGTGTCAGTTCCTAAGTTTAGCCGATTTTGGGGTTCGAGACTGGCGGAAGGTACATCACTTAACTATCTTGTGGCCGTGAAAATTAAAGCCTTATACACATGCCTGTTTCTCCTTCTCAGTTTCTCAACGGTTAGTTTCAGTCAGATAAATCATGCTCAAGAGCTTGAGACGAAGCTACAAGCCCAGGGCTTGGTTAACATCCATATACTGGCTCCAGACATCCTGGTTGAGCTAAAATACTCAAGCACAGATAACTTTCTTGGGAAGGACACCTACGGTGATCTGGAGAATTGCTATCTTCAACCGAAGGCCGCTAAAATGTTGAGTGAAGCTCAAAATTCGCTCAAGAAAATACATCCTGAGCTCTCTCTCCTCGTTTATGATGGAGCTCGTCCCCGCTCTGTCCAGCGGATCATGTGGGCTCTGGTTGTTGGCACCCCTTCTCAAGGCTATGTTGCTAACCCTGACCGTGGGTCTGTTCATAATTACGGTTCTGCAGTAGACCTGACAATAGCTACCAACGATGGAATCCCTCTGGATATGGGCACTCCTTTTGATTATTTTGGGAAATTAGCCCAACCTAAATATGAAGTCCAGTTTCTGGATGAAGGCAAATTAAGTCCCAAACAGATAGAGAACCGAAAACTACTGAGAAAAGTCATGACAGATGCAGGGTTTAAAAATATATCAAATGAATGGTGGCATTTTAATGCTGTTCCCGTCAAGGTAGCCCGTTCAACCTATAAAATAGTCGAATAAGAAAGCCCAATGTTTTATAAACAGACTCTTTATCTATTATTACTTCTGGTTGGTATCACCTTCGGGATGTCAAAACACGACAAATTGCCCAGGGATGAATTTGCGAGAAGACGTGCCATCCTATTGAGTGAATTACGTGAACTACATGCGGTGGCTGTATTCCATTCAGCTCCCGAAGTGCTAAGAAATCATGATGTGGAATATCCCTATCGACAGGAATCCAACTTTTTCTACCTTACCGGATGGACTGATATGGATGCTGTCCTGGTTCTAGCTCCCCAGGATGAAGATTCAAATAATCCTGAAGTGACTCTCTTTGTTACTGAAAGAAACCCAAGTAGAGAGATATGGACAGGCCCGCGACAAGGAGTGGATGAAGCAGCAATACTTCCAGGCGTAGATACAGTCCTTATTTACACTAATTTTATTAAACATTCTCAGAAATTAATAAGAGGCTATGATCGTCTAGTCGTTTCATATGGGCAGCACAAAGATTTCCAGCCTGAATTTGAAAAAGCACTGGAGCAGAACCCAATGAAGCCGTCCATTATTCAGGATGCATCCTCTTTACTCAAATCACATCGATTAATAAAATCAGAGGCTGAAGTACTGGCATTAGAGAAAGCGATTGAAATCTCAGGTAAATCGCTGACAGATGCTTTAACTAAGATTCCTAGTCTGAAATATGAGTACGAAGTTCAAGCCGAGATTGAATATGGCTTCAAAAAGCGAGGGGCGGTCCGGCTTGGGTTCCCATCCATAGTTGGAGCGGGTAAAAACTCAACATTTCTACATTATTCCGAAAATAGGGCTGAATTAATTCAAGGAGATATCCTGCTTATGGATATTGGTGCTGAATGGGACTATTATTCTGCCGACATCAGTCGAACGGTTCCCATTAGTGGAAAATTCAGCCCTGAACAGGCCCAGATCTACCAGATAGTACTGGATGCTCAGTTAGCGGCGATTGCCATCATTAAACCTGGGGTAACATTTAGAGAACCACACCATATTGCCACGGAAGTAATCACCAAAGGTCTGGTGGATTTAGGTTTGTTAAAAGGTGATATCGAAACCTTGGTTACTACTCGGGCCTACCGTAAATATTTTATGCACGGGACTTCTCATTGGTTAGGTTTGGATGTCCACGATGCTGGTGGACGTATGGATGAAGATGGCAAACCATATAAATTAAAGGCAGGCATGGTGCTAACTGTTGAACCGGGGATATATATCTCAGAATCTGAAGATATTGACTCTAAATGGTGGAATATAGGGATACGTATCGAGGATGATATCCTTGTGACAGCCAAAGGACATCGTGTTTTGAGTGCAAATATTCCAAAAACTATTAGTGAGATTGAAGCAATCATGCAGCCCTGATAGGCCATTACATGAAAACGATTTTAGCCACAGATTGACACTGATGAACACAGATAAATTCTATAGGAACTTTCAAAAAGTGGGACAAGATCACCTAATTATTCTTAAAATACTGGAGTTGTTGACTCGGTATAAGTGACATATTAGTCAATAAATATTATGCTAACAACATTAAACACAATTATTTACAGAGATGTGTGCTATTCTCATAATTATCAACACTTTGCGACTCTGCGAGCTCTGCGAGAGGACTTAAATGCTTGAACATCAAACGTTTGACATGCGAACAACTCCCAACTATATTGCGCGGCTTTGACAATGAAGATAAGTTTGAACACACTGCCGAGAGGCAGATCAGAGCAGATCTTTGACAGCGTAGCACAACTACAACACGATGAGTCTATTGACTGGGAACCACACAGCGTGGAACTCAAGTTGGACGTAGATAAACAGGACCAGATTTTTTATCTCCAGGGTGAAATTACCTGTACCGGAGTCTTCATTTGTGGGCTTGGAATGGAAAAATTTGAGGACACCATTAAGGGAGCCTTTGAATTAATCCTTACCTACAACCCAAAGCATCTAGATGACAATGAAAGCGATGAAATCATTCTACTCCCTGGACGCCAGACTGAGTTTGATCTCTATCCTTATATTCATGATACCTTGTTGTTAGCTATCCCTATTTCGCATATATGCGGTCCTGATTGTGAGGCCGGCCAAACCCTTAGAAAGAGTTTGGAGAGTAAGGCGAAACCGGATGAGCGTTGGGCTAAGCTTAAAGATATGTTCAATGAATAGGAGATTTTAACTCGTGGCTGTACCAAAAAGAAAAACATCGCGGGCCAAAAGAGATAAACGTCGTACCCACTGGAAGGCTACTCTTGCTGGTCTCATCACTTGCTCAAATTGCAGTGAACCAAAATTACCACACCGCGTATGTCCACATTGTGGATACTACAAAGGAAAACAGGTTATCATTCCCAAAGAGGTCTGATCTTTTCAATGAAAATTGTGGTTGATACTATGGGGGGCGATAACGCCCCTTTTATCAATATTGAGGGTGCCATTCAGTACTTGAATGATCCCCGAAGTACTGGTGAGGTGATTCTGGTTGGTCAAGAAGACATTATCAAGCAGGAGCTTCAATCACGATCGTTTAACAACCCCCGATTACATATCCAACATGCATCCCAAATTATTGGTATGGATGATTCTCCAACTCGTTCATACAAATTAAAAAAAGATTCGTCTTTACGCGTGGGTATTGAATTGGTTAAATCCGGGGAAGGTGATGCCTTTATTTCTGCAGGAAATACGGGTGCAACCATGACATACTCCTTACTTATCCTGGGTAGGATTAAAGGCGTTGATCGACCAGCAGTCAGTGCATTCATGCCTCATGAGGAGGGAGTTACACTGTTACTGGATGTTGGAGCAGTAGCAGAAGCAAAACCTAAAAACTTACTCCAGTATGGAATCATGGGCAGTATTGTCTATAAACACATCAATAAGACGGATAAGGCACGTGTTGCGCTGATGAGTATTGGAGAAGAGGCAGACAAAGGGACACCCCTCGTAAAAGAAGCCAAACGCTTACTCGAGGCTGCCAATATTGACTTTCATGGTTATGCTGAAGGACGAGACATTTTCAACAATAAATTTGATGTCATTGTAACGGATGGGTTTACGGGGAATGTTTCGCTTAAGTTAGCTGAAAGCACATTTAAAACACTCTTCACCATGATCAAGAATCGATTGGATAGACCGAGTCGTCTGATTGGAGCAAGATTGATCAAACCCGTCTTTACAGAGTTAGTAGGGATCTTTGACCCCAACAATTATGGTGGTTCACCCCTACTGGGCATTAAGGGTGTTTCCCTAATTGCTCATGGAAGCTCGAATGAGATAGGTATAAAAAACGCACTATTTGAAGCTCAACGTCTGGTAAACTCAAATTTAATCGATACGATTGAGCAGGAAATTACAGAATCTTTATCCAGTATTACCTATACGGATATGGATGAACAAATTATACATCACTAATTTTAAGTAGGAATAAATAAATGATCAGAGCTGCAATAACTGGTGTCGCATCATATGTACCTGAAAAAATCTTGACCAACGCTGACCTTGAAAAAATGGTTGATACAAATGACGAGTGGATCGTTTCCCGTACGGGTATCCGCGAACGTCGTGTTGCCGCTGAGGGTGAAGCTAGCTCAGATATGAGTGTCAAGGCTGTCACAAAACTATTGAAAGAAACGGGCACCAAGGCCGAAGAGATCGATGCTATTATTGTTGCCACGGTGACACCGGATATGCTATTCCCGTCGACCGCTGCCTTAATACAGGATAAGATCGGTGCAAGCAAAGCCTGGGGTTATGATTTATCCGGCGCCTGCTCTGGTTTTCTATTCGCACTAAAATCTGGCGCCTCGTTGATTCAAACGGGACACAAAAAGGTCATCGTTGTTGGTGTTGATACAATGAGCTCAATCCTGGATTACACTGATAGAAATACTTGCATCCTTTTTGGTGATGGTGGTGGAGCAGTTCTACTCGAACCTACTGAAGATGAAAATTATGGTATCATTGATGATCTGCTCTTGATTGACGGATCAGGTGCTGATGCGCTACACATGAAAGCAGGTGGTAGTAGAAAACCGGCAACTCATGAGACTGTTGACGCTCGTGAGCATTTTATCTATCAGGATGGACGATCAGTTTTTAAGCGTGCCTCGAATGACATGGCGAATGTCAGCGTAGAGATTCTGGAGAAGAATAATTTTAAGGCAGAAGATGTCAACATCTTCATCCCACACCAAGCCAATAAACGAATCATTGATATGGCAGCACGCAAGGCTGGTTTCACTGATGAACAGGTTCTGTTGAATATTGACAAGTATGGAAATACCACTGCAGGTACCTTGCCTATTGGATTGGATGAGGTTGTCCGTGAAAAACGAATTAAAGATGGTGATCTAGTACTTTTAGCAGCATTTGGTGCTGGCTATACCTGGGGAAGTATCCTGCTTCGTTATGGACCTAGTAAAAAGGCTTAAGCTATGAAACGCGCACTCATTTTTCCTGGACAGGCATCCCAATTTGTTGGCATGGGACAAGATGTTTTTGACAAGTACCCAGAAATTCAGGCAATGTATTCTAACGCTCGGGATATCCTGGGGTTTGATATTGCGGACATCACTTTCAATGGGCCTTTGGAAAAATTAACTGAGACCAGAATTACTCAACCTGCATTATTTATAACGTCTGCGGCATTTTTCTCTCAGCTACCTGACACATTCGAATTCCAACTCGTTGCCGGTCACAGTCTCGGAGAATATTCAGCATTATATGCAGCAGGGGTCCTTAGTTTTGAGGATGCTCTCTCCATTGTCAAAGTGAGGGCAGAAGGAATGCAAGCTGCCGGTGAAGCACAAAGTGGAACCATGGCTGCAATTCTCAACTTATCCCGAGAGGATGTTGAAAAAGCATGTGAACAAGCCAGTTCCCGTGGAATTGTTCAAGCCGCAAATTTTAATTCCCCCGGACAAATTGTTATTTCCGGAGAAGTTACTGCAGTACAATACGCTATGGAGATTGCCAAGGAAGTAGGTGCGAGGAAAGTCGTTGCTCTGAATGTAAGTGGAGCATTTCACTCACCTCTCATGGCGCCAGCGATTCAAGGGCTGCAAGAAGCCATCAGTCAGGCAACTTTCAATCAAGCAAAAGTCCCCATTGTGGCAAATGTGGATGCAAGTCCAACGTCAGACGCACAAAAGATTCAATCCAACTTGATTGAGCAACTGGAAAACCCAGTGCTCTGGGAAGACAGTGTGGAGACAATGCTCAAAGAGGGTATTGATGAGTTTATTGAAGTTGGGCCTGGTCGCGTATTACAAGGCTTGATTCGTCGTGTCAAACGAGAAACTACGGTCGCTGGGATGGGAACATTAGAACAATTGGAGGCAATATCATGATTGATTTTAAGGGCAAGGTCGCCATCGTCACTGGCTCTACACGCGGTATTGGACATGAGATCGCACTAAAACTGGCAGAACTTGGAGCAACGATTGTCGTCAGTAGTCGAAAAGCAGAAGATTGTGAAACCGTTCAAAAAGATTTTGAATCCAAGGGCTATGAGTGCCTGGGAGTAGCGGCTGACGTATCCTTAGCGGCTGACTGCAAAGCTTTAGCTGGTGCAGCTATGGAAAAATATGGCCAAGTCGATATTTTGGTCAATAATGCTGGTATTACTCGTGATAATCTCATGATGCGCATGAAGGAAGAGCAATGGGATGACGTCATGAATATCAATCTTAAAAGTGTCTTTAATATGTCTCAATCCCTCCTGCGAAATTTCTTAAAACTCAGGGGTGGTCGAATTATAAATATCACTTCCATCGTTGGCCAGATGGGTAATCCTGGACAGGCGAATTACGCTGCTTCTAAAGCAGGTATCATTGGCTTTACCAAGTCATTAGCGAAGGAAGTTGGGTCAAGAGGAATCACTGTGAATGCTGTTGCACCTGGTTATATTGCCACCGATATGACGGAAGCGATCACGGATGATGCCAAAGAAAAATTGTTTGCGCAGATTCCACTAGGTCGCATTGGCGAGTCACAGGATGTTGCCAATTTGGTTGCATTTCTGGGGTCTGAACAAGCTGGGTATATCACCGGTCAGGTCTTTAATGTAGATGGTGGCCTGGTCATGCAAGGATAGAACAGAAAGTTAGGAGGACAGAATAATATGTCAACTTTTGAAAAAGTACGTGAAGTTATTGTAGAAAAATTAGGTGTAGATGCTGCCAAGATCACTGAAGAAGCCTCTTTCATTGATGATCTAGGTGCTGACTCTTTAGACACCGTTGAGTTGATTATGCAACTTGAAGAAGTTTTTGATATTGAAATTCCCGATGAAGATGCTGAAACCATCACAACAGTTGGGAAAGCAGTTCAATACGTAGATAGTAAGCTCGGATAAGCTTCTAGTCTTAAAAATTTGCTTGAAAGCTGGATTCACCGACAGGTCAGACATTGGGTCAGGCTTAACGGTGAATCCAGTTTTTATATAAAGGAGCACCATGAAGAAACGTGTTGTAATCACCGGTATGGGTGTTGTCTCTCCTCTTGGTAATGAGGTGGATACCTTTTGGGATAATCTTGTTGCTGGCACCAATGGAGTGACTACTCAAGATTGGCTGGTTGAATCTGGCTACAATGCAACTGTGGCAGCGGCTGTCAAAGACGCTGTTAGTATCGATGATGTGGTTGATTTTAAAGAAGCACGTCGCATGGACCCTTTTACCCGCTATTCCGTTCACTCAGCTAAAGCTGCCATCAATCAAAGTGGTTTGGATCTAGAAAACGAAGACCTTTCCCGAATTGGAGTGATCATAGGAAGTGGTGTTGGCGGTTTACATACCTTTGAGGAACAGCATAGTATGCTGGTTAAACGTGGACATCGAAGAGTGAGTCCGTTTTTCATCCCCATGATGATCCCTGATATCGCAGCCGGATTTGTTTCCATTATCTGGGGTTTAAAAGGTCCCAATTTTTCAGTTAACTCAGCTTGTGCTACAGCTGCCCATGCTGTTGGACTTGGATTAAGATCCATCCGCTACGGTGATGCAGATGTTGTTGTCTGCGGTGGTGCTGATGCTGCCTTGACAACCATGGGATTTGCCGGTTTTGCCAATATGAAGGCCCTCACATTCAATCCTGATCCTGAATCAGCTAGCCGTCCCTTTGATAAGGCACGCGATGGTTTTGTTATGGGTGAAGGCGGTGGTGTCTTTGTTCTGGAAAGTTTGGAACATGCTCAGGCAAGAGGTGCAACTATTTTGGCTGAACTTTCTGGGTTTGGGATGACAGCCGATGCACATCATATCACCAGTCCAGCACCGGAAGGTGAGGGCGCCCAACGAGCCATGAAAATGGCCCTTGATGATGGTGATCTAGTTCCTGAAGATATCGATTATATCAATGCTCATGGTACATCCACCCCGGCCAACGATAAGAATGAATCCTACGCCATTAAGAATGTTTTTGGTGACCACGCCTATAAACTGGCTGTGAGTTCCACAAAATCTATGACAGGTCACCTATTGGGAGCCTCAGGTGGTATCGAGCTAGCAGCACTGGTTAAAACGATCCAAACCAATACAATTGCTCCTACAATTCACCATGAGAACCCTTGTGATGAATGTGATCTGGACTATACACCCAAAGTTGCTACACAGCGTACAGTCAATGCTGGCATTAGCAATTCCTTTGGTTTTGGTGGACACAACGCAGTACTCGCAGTAAAGGGGTTCAAAGCCTGATCATAGTCCTATGAATTTTTTGGGGAAATTTTTTCGTAAGACACCACAAAAGGTCAAAGTATCTAAGGCCTTATCCAAAAATTTACCTAGTATTCAAAAAACATTGGGATATACGTTCAAAGAGCCTCACCTCTTGGAGCGTGCTCTGACACACAGTTCTTTTGCCAGTCAAAATAATATTCAATATTCATATGAACGGCTTGAATTTCTTGGAGATGCCGTCCTTCAATTGGTGGTATCAGACTACCTGTTCAAAACACACCTCCACTTGAATGAAGGAACCTTAACCAAGTATCGAACCATTCTTGTTAATGGGGGTTATCTGGCTGAATGTGCAGCAAAACTTGATTTGAGTGGATGGATCTTACTCAGTGACTCAAGTCGTCACAGCGGTCAACGTGATAATGACTCCATCATGGCGGATGTGGTTGAGTCACTCATTGCAGCCATCTATATGGATGGTGGTTTTCCCGCTGCTTCAAGATTTGTTATGAAGCATGTCATTGATGAAAAGCCTGATTATGCCGCTGAACTCCAATCTTTTAATTTTAAGGGACAGTTGGCAGAAAAATGTCAACGGCTGAAAATGGGGAATCCGGATTTTGAGGTTACTAAAACCACTGGCCCTGACCATGATCCCTTGTATATGATCCAGGTTTCAATCGATGGAACCATTGTTGGCTTTGGTGAAGGTCGAAATAAAAAAGAAGCCAGCCAGCACGCCTCTGAGGACACGCTTAAGAATTGGGATGTGTTCTTTCCTGTTCAACCTAAGTAGTTATGAATTCATGTATGAACATCTTAAATTGAACTTCCTATGAGGGGTAAAATACTTCCCGATGATTTCCCCGTAGACGGTGTCAATAGTGAAAGGTAAAATTCAAGTGAGAAAAAAAGCAACAACCCTAAGTATTATTTTTTTATTAGTCAGTATAACCAATGCTCAAATACCGGTGGGTTATTATGACTCTGCTGCCGGACTAAGCGGCTCCGGTTTAAAAACAGCTCTCAATACCATCATCAAGGGGCACACGGAAAAATTTTATGGTGATGCCCGTTATATCCTGGATGAAGCGGATGCGGATCCTTCAATATCCGGGAATGTGCGAGTCATCTATTCCGATCATAGCGTCAGTGGCGTGTGGGATTCAGGGGTAACCTGGAACCGTGAACATGTCTGGTCATCGTCCCGGGGTATTGGAAGTGTAGACAATAACACCCTAGGGGCTGGTAGCGATCTTCATCATTTACGTGCCTGTATCCCTGACATCAATTCCGCCCGAAATAATCGATGGTTTGACTATGGCACCTTTCCTTATGTTTATGATGGACAGGAAACGGGAAGCCTGACCAGTTCGGATGGTGACTGGGTGTGGCAGCCAAGACCTGAAGATGCCGGTGATGTGGCCCGCATGATGTTTTATATGGCGACAAGATACGAAGGCGAGGGTCTTGAACCTGATCTTGAGCTACTAAACACTATACCGAGCGACAACTGGACAAATGCTCCCGTTTTCGCAAAATTATCGACATTATTAGCCTGGCATGCAATGGATCCGGTTGATGAATTTGAACAAAACCGGAACAATGTAATTTATGGCTACCAGGGAAATAGAAATCCATTTATTGATCATCCTGAATACGCTCAGCTCATGTGGAATGGTGAAACAGTTGTTAACTTTGCGAACGCTACCAGTTCAGTTTTTGAAGACGCTGGAAGTATTCAGGTTAATGTTAATATCGCGTATGCTGATACCACCAATGCTACAAACCTGGATGTAAGTCTCAAACCTACCAATGCTATCGCAGGAAGTGATTATCAAGTGACCATGCCCCAGAACTTGACGTTCCCAGCTGGATCATATACACCCCTTTCTTTTTCTATTGATATTCTCGATGACTCCGATATTGATGGCGCTGATACGCTTGTCTTTGAACTATCAAATATTTCAGGTGGAAATAATGCAACCCTGGGTAACCCTACAACATTTCAACTGATCATCATTGATAACGAAATTGCTGGTGGCGATGGAACAGGGAACCTTATTATTTCAGAAGTCGTCGACGGTCCCAATACAGGTGGAAAGCCAAAGATTTTAGAGATAACAAATACTGGAGTCACAGACGCAACGCTTACTGGATTTGTGGTTAGTCGCTACAGTGGCGGAAGCGCAGTTGCAGATGAGACAACATTCACATTCCCAGAATATGCTCTTCCTGCAGGTAAATCTGTTGTACTGACTAATGCCACAGAGGGAGACTGGGCTACATATATAGAATTGGCGATACCTGAACACGTTATATTTGGACTCGATTATGGCATCGGTCCAATTATTGGAAATGGTGATGACACCTATGAATTACGTGACAACAATAGTAACGTTCTGGATGTCTATGGCTATATCGGTGTTGATGGTACAGATTCAGTCTGGGAATATCTAGACTCATACGCTTATCGTAATACCGATATTGTTGGCGGTAGCGCAACATTTAATCCTGCCGAGTGGACTATTGCACCAGCTAATTTCCTGGATGATAAGGTGGGCAGTCTTAATGCCTATTTAACTCCAGGAACACACACCTATGTTGTTTCAGCAGTTGAAAATGAGCAGCATCCAGAGCAGTTTATTCTCAAGCAGAACTTCCCTAACCCCTTCAATCCAAGTACGACGATCAACTATGTATTACTGCAACAATCCACTGTCCTGCTTAGGATATTCGATGTTTTAGGTAATGAGGTAGTATCGCTTCAGGATGATGTAAAATCTGCTGGAAGTTATAGTGTTCAGTGGAATGGAATGGACCAATTTGACAATCCTGCCAGTGCAGGTGTGTATTTCGCCAGACTCCAGACAGCGAGTGCCAGTCAAACTATCAAAATGGTTTACCTGAAATAAAAAGAAGAAGTTCCTATAGAATGTGTCATGCTTAGCATGACACATTCTATAGTTTTTAGTTTTTTTACCTGTTCTCCTGATTCCATCCAAACTGACAAAATAAATAGGGCGCCCCATAGCTGATCCAGGCACCTAAGAGGGTATAGCGAATAAACATGGCCATGTCGCTTGTGTATCCGATGGAAACAAAAATTTGTTTAAGCCCTATCCAGATCATCAGGATACCAACTATCCCCAAGACAAATTTTGACAGCAGAATGCCCATACCCGTTTTAAAACTACAGGATAAGTATTTTTTCTCGTGCAAATAACCGGCTAAAAACCCTGTGAAAGCAGCCCCACCTTTGATTGCCACCTCCGACAAATCGGGCACCAGCATAAAAAGACCCATAAGTAGTACGAAGAAAATGACACTCTGCCGTGTCGGTCCTAAGCTCTTCCAGCCGGTTGGTTTAAGGGTGAGTATCCATGCATAAACAGCGATCGTTACCAGGCCAATCAAGAAACCACCCAGTATGTCAGTAGGATAGTGAACACCTAGATAAACTCTTGAAAAGCCTACAGCCGCAATCAATATAGCCGCCACGAAATAAACCCGTTTATCCTTGAGCTCCCAAGCCAACCAGCCCCATAAAACCATGGCACTTTGAGAGTGACCACTGGGGAAAGACCAATCGTCAGCATGGACCAGATGTTGAATTGTATCTGGTCGAGGAACCTCGAATACCCCCTTGATCACAGCATTAAGGACAAATGTGAAAAGTAGAACCATCCCAGCACGACCCATAAGATCTTTGCGCCAAAACCAATATGCCAAGGGCAGAAACAATAAGAAGAATTCCTCATCTCCGAGAAAGGTGAAAAATTTCATAATTGGTGTTAACCATTCAGCACGAATTGAGAGAACCCATTCCATTCACAACCTCCTATTCAGATTTCTTGATGGTCAAAATATAATACTGTAGAGACACAATGCATTGTGTCTCTACAGATTAATTACAGATTCCAGGTGAGTTTCCACTGATAACGCCATGCCCATGACTCTTCACCCTCAATGGGATGTGATTGCCAGACAGGGAAATAGAAACCCGCAGTAAAAAATGATTTATGCTCAAATCCTATACCGGCTGCATGGTAAGGGACTGCCTTCTCCATTTCAAGTCCGTCGTGATCGTATATCATGCTACTTCCAAATAATTTTATCTGAACCCAGGACAACCAATATCCACCTGAGACACTCAAACCCATATAGTTGTTTGCCTGATAATTGACCTTTGACTGACCTCTAAAACGGGGCAAGGCAGAAAGATTGTCTTGCCAGGCATAATCATGAGTAAACTGGTAGGGGCTGGGGGTTGATTTCCCTTGGGTGCCGTAAGCAAACTGAATTCCAGTTACCAACCACTTCCAAAAAACACCAGATAAGTCTATCTGAGATTTCATCATTGAAAACTGACCTTCAGGACCGGTACCAATGGCAGAATTTAGAACGACATAAAGTCTGTCTCCAAACCGAGTTAATGATAAACCAGAATAGGAGGCTTTAAATATATTTATATTCTGATCAGAACTCCATACCAACAAATCTCGATAACGGTCCATCTCGAATGCAGCACTCACTCGTTGATACTTCAATCTCGGTCCCTGGACTAAAAAACTTTGCTTCCCAATATATTTGGTTACTCCCACACTAGCACCAGACCAATCATCATAGGTATGTACACTCAGATTACTGAAAAGACGTTTCTGTAAGAGAAGAGGATGACCATAGCTCAACCTGCTGCCCCAACTACCATCAGCATTAACTGGTGAATGGGCATTCAACTCTAGCGAAATGCGATGTCGATAATCACTGGGGTATGCCGGCCATAGGTCAATTCCGAAACCAGATGTCATCTTCAAGGCATATCGTTTTTCACCATCCCAATCGGACCAGGAATTGGGACTTATTACAACTCTATAATATTCCCAATCGGGTAAGGCAGCAAAGGGCTGTACAAACACATTGTCTTTTAACCTGGGCCATTTGTTATTAAATCGGTAGAATTCGGCTAATTTATGGTCAGGATCCAGAATTATTTTTTCATAGTCTCGATTCGGTACTCTCAGCGGGTATGACCCATTCAACCCATAGACTAAAGCTGTACTATCACCAGTCTTCGAGATTAGCATGACATCCACAGGAAAAGACCAGCTTGCTTCGTGCTTGATATAGATATGGAGGGAGTCATTCTTTTTTCGGACCTTCTGAATGGAAACATCCATCCATGAACCAGAGTTTAGCGCTAAGCTGAATTGCTCACTCAACTCACTGCCTGAATGTTGATGAATGGCATTGATTAACTCGCGAGTGATCAGCTTTGGGTCTTGAGCAGATTGAAGGGTTGTACCAATAATTTCCTTAAAAGTGGAATCCCCCACCGCGCTCTCCAACATTCGCAGGTAACTCATACCCGCGACATGGAGGATAAACTGCTCTTCTGTTCGCAGGGCGCTAAAAGGACGCTCCCGTGAAATCAACATCATATCGTTAAAAGACAACGCTCCTCCAGCCAATTCAACTAAATACCGAGGATTTATATATTTGAAATCACTCCAGAGCTCTGGTATCAATGATTCTGCTGTTGGAAAGGGCTGCCTTACATCATTGCCGTTATTTTGGAGAATCAGCATGGCGTATGAACTAAAAAACCAGGAGCCTAATTCAACATCATCACCTTCCCAGCCACTCAGCGTACGACCCATTTCATCTAGATCTTGAATGTACTCACTAAGAGGATTGCCACTATCTACAGGATTTGGGCTTGTTGCTGCCAGCGTTACTGATAACAGCAATAACGATACTATGAAGGGTGAATTAAACTTCATCAACAGGGTTTATATTACAGTTTAATAGGCGAATAGATTGAATCTCATTAATTCAAAATAATCGTCTGTTATAAATTGCACAGTTAGTGGATCAAGTTTGGATGCACCTGGATAAAATGACGCTTTATAGGCATCCTGATGTTTTTTGAACTCAATAGAAAAGACCAACTCCTTTGGTAGCTCCAACATGCAAAGTGAGACATCAGCGTTTAATGCTTTGGTGACCCCCTGGGTAATCATAGAAAGAGAAAGAGCTGGATGCTGTGTGATTACTGAATCCCCTACACCACGAAGAGTGGCCACCGTTTCAATTGCTGGGTTATGTTCTTGTACCTCGTCACAAAGACCTTGATCGCCCGATACAAAAACAGATGGCACACCATAATAACTTGCTGCTAATCCATGGAGATAAAACTCAGACATATCCTGACCATTCAAGGTCATACGCGCAATTCGAGCAGATGACATGGTATGAGCCAGTGGATTTGTACCCTGTCCTGCTCGAGAATGATATCCAATAAATAGGATGGCCTCAAAACTACTATCTAATTCTTGAATCATTGATAAGGGATGTCCCGCCCAACCTCTGACCACTTTGACCATTTCAGGTAAATCCTCAAGTATCAGATTGCGGCCTGAATCATGAGCATCTTTGACTAAGACTTCTGTTGCACCGACATCAATCGCAGCCTGTACAGCAGCAGTAACCTCGGCTGTCATTTGTTTCTGAAACTGGCTGTATTCATTTGGATATGCTTTACCAGTTTCATTCCAATGAGTAATACCAGTCACACCCTCAATATCAGCTGAAATGAATATTTTCATACTCTCTCCTAATCCTGGACTTTCCTGACGAAATAATTGTTGCGAATAATATTAATCACCAAGCACCTGCATGCACGTGCTTTTCTGAACTGGTTCAAAAACATTAATATGAGATAGTGTCAATAAATTAAAATACGTGGTCTTACGCGGATCCAGGACCGCTAATTAGCTTCTTTTTCTCGGAATCAGGGCACCTGGTACACGTCGGCAATATTCTAGATATGCGATAGGATAAGCCTGATCTAGCTGTTTCTCTTCCTCTGGTATCAGTTTCACAATCAGAAATAGCATGATAATGAACATTGAAATCAACAGGATAGATATGAGGATTAGAGACAATCCAAATAGCACCAATAGTGCCGACAGATACATTGGATGTCGTAGCAATTTATAGGGGCCATGGAGTGTCAGGTAATCCGATTGGCTGGGTTTCACCCCAGCAAGCCTAAAACTGCGACGCAGTGAAATTCGACTCCAAAGCAGAAGGATACTGCCCAGCAAAAAAATACTGATACCTATGAGTTCAACTACGAATAGAAGTGGTGCTGCGGAAAGAGGCAAACAAATAAAGAAAGGTAAACTCACATTAAGGATCATCAATAATCCACAACCTGGGATTAAAAGTAAAAAGAATAAGAGGTTCAATATATTAAAACTCCAACCAACCCAACCACCACTAGGACGCTGGAGGCGAATTGAGCCAGGCGATAATATCAATATCCCACCGGTAATTGCCGAAACGATTAAGATGATAGTACCTAAGCTAAAACTTATTTGCGGAATCATTCTATTCCAGTTCTTCCCCTCAGACCAAACTCCATAACTCTATCAATAAAGTTTGGCAAAAAACATGCCGATAACAAATTTCATCCCGATGATTTCCGGTAAAATTATCCCCTTAGAAATAAGATGAGCTTGAGGTAGCTTGAAATTAAAAAGGGACAGAAATCTGTCCCTTTTTAAAATGTTTTAACTTTGAATTAATTTTTAGAAAAGAAAATCCATATCTTCTTCACTCATTTCAAAAGGAATTGGACTAAACATACTGACCTGATAAACACTTTGTCCTAGTGTGTTTGGATCCGGTTCTTTCACCTGTCTAAGCAGGACTGATCCACCACCCGATACCTGATATAGGTCAGGTTCTGCCATAAATTCGTGAGCATATTTCTCTGAGTAAGACTGTTTAAAACGTTGAGCATCGTAGGGATAATCAAAACTGTAATAAATTTCTACTGAATGGATCGAAACCTTTTCATCGCCTTTACTATTGAACCATACATATATCTTGGCGATTCCTTTTTCGGCAATACGATAAGAATAACCAGATAACTGTCGGTTATCGCTGTAATTGGTCTTGGTTGCGATCTTCTTTTCCTTCACCACATCCTGTAGTACAGAATCAACTTGTACCGCCGACATGGACCAATTTAATCCCCAGTAAACTTCCGGTGTTTGCGACCAGACGATCTGTGTTAACCCTAATAAAATGAGCAGAGAAATAACAACACCCTTTTTCACAGCAAACCTCCTTCCGGCAAGCGCCAATTCACTATCTGTATCTGATTAAGCCAGCTAGTAAAGGTATGCATTGAAAGATTTTCCGCAAGTATTCATTCACTAGCAGGTATTCAACAATTGTTAATATCGATGTGGCCTCCCCACGTAATGATCAAGAACCCAAGTTACTGACCAATTATGTCCGAGTCGGTGTCCATCCATGGTAGGAGGTAATTCATGAACCTGATAAAATGGTAGGTCCACTACCTGTGGATCTGTCTCAAGCTCTCTGAAGGCGCCGTCTTGTTCATGAACCGTACGGTGCTGGATAACTCTGATAGAGTTTGCCCATTTGGGATACACTATATTTTGTTCTTTATCGTATTCCAGACTCTCACATCGGTCCAGTAAATTAGGATAACCACCTAAAGGAGCTGCGATAACATGAACCTCAACATTTTTCTGGGTCAGCTGAGCTGCGACATAAGTAAGCACTACTCCACCATATGAATGACCAAACAGTACTACTTTCTGATAAGGTTTGGAACTTTTGATAGTATTTATTTCTGCCGCTAATTCGTTTGCAATCACATCTGGACAACGATCCCAATCATATCTATAAAAGAAGAGAGAGCCATAGTTTTCACCGAGGCTCTTCAGACCATTAACCCATTCGTAGCCACTCGATTGATAGCCATGGACTGCGACTATCAAGACGCTGTCATTTGATTGATCTCCATTAACCAATTCTAGCAGACCGACTGGATTTTCCATAAGTTGCAGGCCGGCACTACGAATTTCCGTACCTTCACCAAGTTCTGTCAGATCTAGTTGATTTTGACTTACTCCTGTGGTCTTTAGGACTAGCAATTCTGAGGAAGGTTTCCCCGTACAACTAATGATAAGTAGCGTTAATAGTGCCAAAAACAGGTTTCTGGCTAGTCTCAATGATAGATTCATCAAATTTCCTCTTTCTTAAAATGCAAACCTGCTCTCAAAATTGCTAATCCAGGTAAGAAGAGCATGAGAATAAACACGGAAGCCATTGAAAATCCATTACCCATAACACCCAGTACACCAGTTAACATGAGCACAAACCCCAGCAGAAAATAGCTGAACTGGAGTAATTGTCTGGTACTAGGGTTGCTGAGCTTATCCCGGAAGATAAAGAGCAGAGTCATCGCTCCCAATATCAGGTAAAAAGCGATAAATGTCAGGATCGTTTGTTGGTCCAGATCAACCGTTCTAAATGAGAAGAAGGCAGATAGTATGGAAATACCAATGGCCAAGATAAGGTGGATCGCGGGATCAAACCATTGCACAGTTTTAATAATACTTTTCATGATTCAATATAGAAAATGCGAACATTAGGTCATACGTTTATCAAACCCTCTTTTGTGAAAATTAGACAAGTAATCCTGTGCTTTATCTTCCCAGCGATTTAATTTCCATGATGGTAGAAAAAAGTAATCTCACAATAGATCACGGTCATATTCTGGTTATCAACCCAGGCTCTACCTCAACAAAGTTGGCGATTTATAAGTTTAATTTGCCTTCATCTCTCATCCTGATACATGAAACAAATATGGATCACAGTAAACATGAGGAAATCAGAACTGACTCTATTATGGAGCAGTTCGAATTTCGATTACAGGCGGTCCAGGATTTTCTTAGACAAACTGATTTGAGTATTGAGCTGATCATGGCACGTGGTGCTCCATTGAGACCATTGCCTGGTGGAGTCTATCGGGTAGATCACTTTATGATAGATGACCTCGAATCCACCCGTTATTCAGACCACGCCAGTAATCTTGGTGTTTTGATAGGATACAGAATTGCCACTGAGAAAGATATTCCTATCTACATTGCAGATCCTACCACAACAGATGAGTTTGAGAGTATAGCGAGAGTATCAGGCGTTCCAGGTATTGAACGAAAATCACGAAGTCATGCCCTGAATATCAAAGCCAGTACCCGGAAACTTTGCCAACGACTCGAATATGATTTTCTTCAAACCAATTGGGTCGTGTGTCACATGGGAGGTGGAATATCCGTTGCGGCATTGAAAAATGGTCGAATTATAGATGTCAATGATGCGCTGCTCGGTATGGGTCCATTCAGTCCCGAAAGAGCAGGAGCTCTTCCTATTGCCGGTCTCCTGGATCTGGCTTTTTCAGGTGAATACAATCGCAAAGAGTTAGATTCCTTACTCTCTAAGCGTAGTGGACTTCAGGGATACCTTCACACTTCCAACCTAATTGAAGTTGAAGAAAAATTGCAGGCTGGGGATGCAAACGCCAACCTGATCTTCCATGCTATGGTTTATCAGATAGCAAAAGAAATTGCCGCCATGGCATCGGTACTAAAGTTTGAACTCAATGGAATCCTCCTAACCGGCGGCATGGCAAACTCACAATTATTATGTAATTCACTCTCAAAACGAATCCAGACTCTCAGTTCCGTATATATAGAACCTGGAGAAAATGAGCTAGAAGCCCTGGCTCAAGCTGGTTTTCGAGTCCTCCTAGGGAATGAAGTAATAAACGCTTACGGCCCTACCCTTTAAAACTACATAATGTCCTGCTTCTGACATTTCATTTGCTAATGTTCATTATCTTGAGCTTAGAAAATTTGAATGTGATTCCACGGGGAGCCACAGAAACATAAGCAAGGAGACTATTATGAGTATATTTGACAAAATATCTGAAAACGGACACTGGTTGATCAGACTATCATTGGCAAGTATTTTTTTATTCCACGGATTCATCAAATTCCCAATGGCAGAAATGATGTCGCAAGGTATGGGCATGCCTATATTTATGATCTACATGCTGGCCGCTGCTGAAGTAGTGGGTGGACTATTTATTATCGGTGGAGCTATCTTAAACGAATTACTGACCCGTATTGCGGGCGGAATCTTCGTGGCAACCATGGCAGGCGCCATTATGATGGTTCACTGGCCACAATGGAGTTTTGTGGCTTCAGAGAGCCATCCTATGGGAGGGATGGAGTTTCAATTACTAACGCTTCTAATATCCCTTTTATTCCTGGCAGGTGGTAATAAAGCCTTCACGAATTCTGCTGATTAATTTTCCTCTGGTTGTATCCCGAAAAACCCGGTCTTGGTCGGGTTTTTTATTTTACAATAACCTCGTCACAAAATATCCACGCCTTGCCACCAGCTCCTTCATGCCAGTCTGGGCAAACGCCTTTATTTTTCGCTAATACCTTTATAAAACGAGCTTCCCGGGTAGCAAAATCTGATGTCAAACGACGGATGATCACACGGTTATCCTTTTCCGAGACTTCATTGTTAGCACGATTGATGTAAGTCCAATTTTCTCCATCGATTGAAATGCTAACCTCCAGATAGTCTGGCATGAAGATCCAGGATGGTGTAGATTGTAAAAAATTCATCTCCACTTTAAAGATATTTTGTAATTCTCCCAGGTCGATGGTAAGCTGGAGATCATGTCCCTCAAAGCCTTGCCAGGTTCCATCTCTAAAGTTTTCACTTCCTAGAACTCCATCTAGAAGATCCTTATCCCCACTACCCTGGTATTTCGGATGGTACATTAGTTCATATTTTGCATCTGCACCGACAGCCTGATGAAAAGCAAAATCACGCTGTACAAATCTTCCCAGGATTTTGGATTTATCAAATAAAGCTGCTCTTATTTGACTATCTTGTTTTATCCCTAATTTCCCAACATACTTCTCCGATGTAGATAACGGTTCTGACCCATCTCTAGTAAAACGAATATCATATCCCGGCTGTTCTGACAATATTTCTACTTCAATACTTTGATTATCCAGTAATCTTCCTGGTAGAATTTCTAATAGAAATGTCCCCTGACTATAATTCCACCCAAGTTGTTCAAACCGTGGGAATAGCTTGTGAAGGCGACTATAAAAATCATTCCATTCTCGTTTTTCAGCTTCAGTCCACACAACTTCTGCCATTGCTGTCATGCGTGGTAAAACCATGTATTCTGCATGATCCTGAGTCTTCACAAATTCTGTCCAAAGATTCCCTTGAGAGCCCAGGATATACTTTTGTTCATCCTTATTTAACTCAGCTGGAATTGGCTCATATGAGTACACTTTTTTAAGAGTCAGATACCCACCAATGGCCTGAGGCTCTGTAGTTGGGTCACCCTGGTAATAATCAAAGTAGACATGGGATGTCGGTGTCATAATTACATCATGTCCTGCCTTCGCAGCAGCGATACCTCCGGCTTCACCACGCCAAGACATAACGGTTGCCTCAGCTGCTAATCCACCTTCCAGAATCTCATCCCAGCCTATTATTCGCTTACCTTTAGCGATAATATATTTCTCCATTTTCTTAATAAACCAGCTTTGCAATTCATGTTCATCAGCAAGATTATGGACCTTAATCCGGTTTTGACATTTTGAGCAGGTTTTCCAGTAAGTTTTAGAGGCCTCGTCACCACCGATGTGTATGTATGACGCTGGGAATAGTTCTACAACTTCATCTATTACATTTTCTAGAAAGGTAAAGACTGAATCATTACCGGCGCACAGAATATCCTCTACAGGCCAGTAACTCCCTGGTCGTACCGCCAGCAATTCACCCTTACAGGATAGCTCAGGGTATGCGGCAAATATTTCAGATGAATGACCGGGCATTTCTATCTCAGGAATGACCGTAATCTGTCTTTCTGCTGCATAAGCAATAATATCCTTAACCTCTTCTTGGGTATAAAAACCACCGTACGTAGATTTTTCACCTTCTTGAATTGGGCTCCATTTTCGCCAATCTTCATGCTCTCGGTCTACCCGGTAGGCACTTATTTCTGTTAGTTTTGGATATCTTTTTATTTCAAGCCGCCAGCCATTATCATCCGTCAAATGCCAATGAAAGACATTCATCTTGTGGAATGCAATCATATCTATGTAACTTTTAACAAAATCTACAGGAAAGAAATGTCGTGAGACATCCAGATGCATACCTCTCCAGCTAAACCGGGGGTAATCCTCAATTATCATTGATTGAATGGCATATCCCTCGAGAGGGGTGGTCCCTTTTTCTGCCGTATTCGGTAATAATTGACGTAAAGTTTGTATGCCGTAGAACAAGCCAGGCTCATCACCCGCCGTGATGATGATACCATTCTTTTTCACATCCAGACTATAGCTCTCACTCCGATTGTCAACAACTGATAGCAGACGCAAAGTTATATCAGCATCGCCCTTTTCTATTAGTCTTGTACCTGGGATTAAGGAGCTCACAAAATCAGCTAAGAATTGTCGATTAGGAGTTTGATTGGAAACTAAAAGAGTGGTTTCCCTTTTAAATTCGAATTTTCCCGGAACGATTTCTATTGATTGAGGCTTTGGAACTATATTTATCATCCTCGCATCTCCTGGCTGATTTGGAGCTGGTAAGCACGTTTGTAGGAAGACAACTGTTACAAAAATAAACCAAATTTTAACAAAACTCTTTTTCAAAATCTTTCTCCTAAAATTTTCCATCTAATATCAATGGAGTTGATCGTCAAATAGTTGTGTAATTCGAGGGAGGTTGCTATCGTTTGTCGCAAGTGGCCTAAATCGTATCGCTAAGCCACCACCTGCTGCTAGATATGCCTCAAGCGTGTCGTTCTTTGATGCATGATAAGTTCTGATCAAAATCGGATATGGGTTTGATTCCCAATCTGTAGCTGAAGCATCAACATAACACTCAGCTACCATATCCGTCTCCAAAATCTTACTTAATGGAATAGCTATCTTACGTTCCTTTTCATTGGTGATTGCCCCTAGGAACCATTCATCTCCCTGACGTCTCGCCAGGGCTATCTTCTCACCAATTTCTGCTTCCAAATAGATTGTTTTATCCCAGTCCGTTTGCAAATCTCTGATGAATTGGAATGCAGGTTGGTCAACATAATTTTCAATGAGGTCAGCAGCCATCTGCAAGGGGCTATAAAGCACAACCATTAGGGCGAGCTGTTTGGCCAGGGTTGTATGAACTCTATTCTCGAGCTTGTATCGATCAAAAGTGAGATCAAAGATTCCCGGTGTGTAGTCCATAGGTCCGGCTAGTAGACGGGTAAATGGCAAAATTGTCGTGTGATTGGGCGGGTTACCCTGGCTCCAGGCGTTGTATTCTAATCCTCGCCCTCCTTCTCGAGTCATCATATTTGGCCAGGTACGCTCAATCCCTGTGGATTTAATAGGTTCATGCACATTAATTGAAATATTATATCTGGCAGCGGTTTGGATCACTTTTCTAAAGTGTCGGACCATCCACTGGCCATAATGGAATTGTCCAGCCGGTTTGATGGACCCAACATAGCCTGTCTTCACAGCTCTGATACCCAATTGAGCATAATAATCGAATGCTGCTTCCATCTGCTGCTCATAAGATTGAACATTTGCAGTCGTTTCATGGTGACCGATAAATGTGATTCCTCTTTCAGCAGCGTACTCTGTAACAGCTTGAATATCAAAGTCATCATAGGGCGTTGTAAGATTCAATGCATCTTCTTGTCCCCATTCTTCCCAACCCTGGTTCCAACCTTCGATCAGAACACCCTGGAGCTTATTTTCCGCAGCGAAATCTATATAGTCTTTGGCATTTTCCGTAGTGGCACCATGGCGATCGCCTTGAGTCCAGGTATACTTGTTGATGTGCATTCCCCACCAGATGCCAATATACTTCATTGGCTTTACCCACGAGACATCAGACATATCTGTGGGTTCATTCAAATTTAGAATCATACGTGATCTTAGTAGATCTGCAGCCGTTCGTCCAATCAAGATTGTTCGCCATGGAGTGACCAGAGGGACTCTTGCTTTGACTTTGTCGCCATCGGGCCAGGGAACGAGCGCACTATGGAATTTCAAGCTATCCTGCTTATCCCTTTTTAGAGTCATTCCGGCATAGTCTGTAAGATTAGCTTCATGAACGCTGATGTATAGATTTTCATGATTGATATATGTCATGGGCGTATTTGCTGAATCGATATCGCTAAGGGAAGTATGGTGGTATAATTGCTCCGGGGTATCAAATAAATAACTACCTTCATTCCACCAAGCCCTTCCATCGCTGGCAAAATTGAACTCCGTCAACTCATCACTGATAAAAAGTGAATCCAGCCCAGTTTGTTCTGGTATTTCATAGCGGAAGGCAACTCCATCGTTGAAAACTCTGAAATATAGGTTCAGCTGCCGATTAGGAAATTTTATTTCCTCCAGCTCATATTTTCCTTGAAAACTATGAGAGTGAATTTGTTTCTCTTGGCCCCAAACGGGAGACCACTGTTCTTCAATTTCTGAAACCTCTGAGTGTGCAAGCTTAAAGGGTCCGTTTAGATCATGGGCTCCCCGAAAATTGAAACCCAGACCCGAGGCTAGTACCAGTACCTTCTCATCAACAAAAATGGAGTAGTGCGGGAACCCATTATCGAGCTCAAGGACCAACTTGATGGTTCCATCAGGGCTACCTATTGAGGGCTGCTCAAGAATGGGTTTACAGGCAATAAATGACAGAATAACACCAAGTAGGATGTAGCTCAATTTAATCTTCATGTTTTAAGGTTAATTCACCTTTTTAACCCACTGAGACATACCATCGCGGTCACAGAGAAGTATCATTCCAGTATTGCTATTCGATGTGCCAACATAAACGCTCATCTTTCCATACTCATTGGCTGTCCGAAGAATACCCACTCCACCAGATCCAGTTCCTAGAAAGACTGTTTCTTTGTCTACCTCATTGAAAGTGGTAAGTTGGCCGCCCCCCTTTGTACTTCCTCCCAAATAAGCGGTAGGAGATTCTCTGGTATTAAAGGTTCTTAGAAACCCTTCTCCATTAGGTCCCGTTCCCATATGGGCACTTACTTTCCCAGTTTGGTTATAGGTGACAAACCTACCTTGTCCTTCAATATTTGAGCCTAAAACGGCGACAGGCATTCCCAGAGCATTTGCCAGGTAGATGTTTCCACCCGTTTGACCTTCTCCTGAAATAAGCACCGTATAATCATCACTATCAGAGAGGATACGAATAAAGCCATCTCGCCGAACCGTGATTGAGCTGACATTGATATCGTCAAATTTTGTCTCACTCTTTTTTGCGCTCAATAGCGACATAAATAAAAGTGTGCTCAGTATGCCAATGGTCAAGCTTTTGAGGTCGAACCTCCTTGAGCTCACTGAACGATCTTTCTCAACTTATCCCAAAGTTTATTGCCCAACATTTCGGCTCCTACATCAACGACCTGCTGAACCAGTTCCAGGACATCCTGTTCACCCGCCCAATGCCGGGTAACAATCTCAGAATCATTGTTCTTCAGGATGGAGTTGATTACGTACGCAGCTAAAGCAACATCATCAAGATAACCTACTGGACCAAACATGGCTTCTGGAACCAGATCAATGGGAGATATAAAATAAGCTAGAGCTCCTGCTATCTTGGCTTTTTCATTATTGGGAACATCCTTATCAATAGCAAGTTTTGTCAACAAATGGAAGAGATCCGGTGCCAGTAAAAGGTACTCTGACCATTTATAGCCTTTACCAGCTTTTGTTTGTAACCATTTCCTGATATCCACTCGAATTTTTTGGTAAAAATCATCGCTCATCTGAAGCTCCTTCCTGCCATCTATTGATGGTCATATATTTTATCAAAATCAAATTTTTAACAATAGATGCAAAATGTTCATTAGCAATAATCACATATCTCCTTAGAATCCTATAAACACTGCTCTGTAATATTGGGCTTTATGATGTGAAAGCCCATTAAAATATTAGCATTCTAATAGTCACATACACGAATCATCTTTTTCACTCAACAAAAATGCCACTCGACAGAGTGGCATGTATATTTAATCCAAAGATTTTAAATCGTGTCTTATCAATTACTCCAGTAATTGAATGTCTGTGATCGTTAATGTCTTAGTACCGCCTGGTAGATCCAAAGTCATTGTATCACCGATCTTTTTACCCATGATTTTCTGAGCAAAAGGTGAGGATACGGTGACAATATTTTCATAAAGTTCTAATTCGTATTCTGCGGCACCAGCTATAGCTACAGTGATGGGATTCTCACCATCGGTGTAGGTGACCTGTGTACCAAATGAGACTACATCTGCCTTAACATCTCTAAATTCGACGACTTCACTATCGAGATGCTTTTCAAAGCGATGTCTTTTATTGTGAAGATGCGCTTGGTTGTCTTTTGCAGCATGGTATTCCGCATTTTCCTTGAGATCTCCAAAATCTGCTGCTCGCTTTATATCTTTGCTGTTTTGCTTTATGTCATCTTGAATTTCATTAATCTTCTCAATAATCAAGTTGTACGTTTTCCTGTAAATCATTTCATCACCTTACATTAATCTTTTCAATATGCCCAAATTTGCAGAGCCTACACTTTTATCTATTTGCCAATTATTGACAGATTTAGAGTATAATATTCAAGTTCTTCAAACACTACTTAAATATTTTGAAATCATGGGTACAGCAAGGATATTCTGTACTATATTCGGTTTATTTTTAATCATCTTTTACTTTATTATCAGGTTTTTCCTAACCCATACTAGGGGAATACCCGATATACCTCCAGCCCTCTACTGGTACTTTTAGGCTGCTTATCAACATTTTCAGGGAAAGAGGAAATAACATGCAGAAAAAAAATGGTTTTTCGTTAATTGAAGTAGTAGTTGTCTTAGCGCTGAGCGGACTAATAGCTGCTATAGCTATTCCAATCAACAGTAATACAACAACAAAAGCGAAAATGAGCGAAGCGGATGTAGGCTTGCGAAATATCCGCACACAATTACAACTCCACTTTAATCAGACTGGTGCCTATCCAACTATGGCGAGTGGCAGTTATGTAATCGGTTCACCATGGCATGATATTGAATCCGGTGAATTAACTGGAAAATACTTTACAGACTACTCCTACACCATTGAGAGTGACCCAATATCATTTGTGATTACTTGTGCAACGGGAGATCAACTTCCTTCAGATTGCAAAATGAGACCCCTGGGCAAAATAACAGGTGGTGCATAACAACTCACGTTTATTTGCTCGAGCAACACGCTCAACATTCATAAAAACAGAAACATCCTCAAGGAGGAAACAAGATGCAGAAGAATAGTGGTTTTTCATTAGTAGAATTGATGATCGTAATTGTGATCATCGGTGTATTGGCGGCAGTAGCTGTTCCAATCTATAGTAACAATGTTATGAAAGCTAAGATGAGTGAAGCTGATGCTTCCCTTGGTAGTATCAGAACCCAGCTCCGTGTTTATTATGGAGAGAACGGTGAATATCCTACACTCAGTAGCGGAAGCTATGTATTAGACGGTAACGGTACTTCCGGAACTCAGTGGAATGATTTTAATTCCGGTGAGTTAACAGGTAAGTATTTTGAAGATTCATCATTCACCCTGGTAAGTACAACAACTACTTACACCATCACTTGTGATGCGAATGATGTTTTGACATCAAACCGTACATTGAATCAGGCTGGTACTTTAGCAGGTGGTCTCTAAACCGCGCGCGTTTAGTTGATCCCCTGGTATAGGTTTCTTGATGCATTCGTATAACCAAGCTGGATACACCCTCGTAGAGGTTATGGTCTCTGCGACTCTGCTTTCCATCATCGTGCTGGGTACAGTACAGTACTTCACACTGAGTCGATGGGAAATAGAGAAGGGTATCCGCGCCCAACTCGCCTGGGCCAATATGGCCTCACGGATGGAGAAGGCTATTGATCTTGGTTATGAGTCACTTCAAGACAGCTTGCCGGAAACTTCGGTATCCCTGCTCCTTAACGGGATTCAGGGATACCGTACTACTATCGTCACCCCTGTTGACGATACTGCTGATGGACTGGCTCCATCTGACACCTCCACTCCTGACTATCTAGATGTCACCATTAAGTTTGCCTGGTTTAACCCGGACAACAACTCCGATAGCATCAGCTGCAGCTTCTCGGCTGAACGCAGCTGGAGCTATTGAAATAACCCCCCCTTCTCATAACCAGGGCTTTTCACTGGTTGAGGTGACAGCCGCTATGGCTGCCAGCTTGATCTTGGTATTAGGCTTTTCTACAGTGATCCTGTTTAGTCGAAAGCAGTTAGGTGATACAGCTGTAAGGGTGGGTTTAGGTTATGATCAGGTCTTGATGGATAAGTACATCAGAACCAAGTTGACCACTACCATGAGTGATTCCATGCAGATCTTTGCTTCTGCCTCTGACGAGGCGAATAATATCACCAGTACATCTGGTCCAATACTTAGAGCTGTGGATGCTGACTCTACTGTGTATCACCTGGATATGGCTGACGGTACGCTTTTGTGGATGGTGGATTCTACTATCCATAATCCTGTGGACTGTGAGATCGATGGTCTACTCTTTACTGAGAGAACAGGTACCAATTCCAAAACCTTAACCGTGAATATGAACCTCTGTACAGCTGGTGACACATTGAAACCAAGCTGGGGTTTTACTCTCAGAAATTAACTACTTCCCTCTTCCAACTGTGTATTTACAGAACCTACCCGACCCACTCTCATCGCCCCCCATCTATCCTAAAACGATTCAAGGTTTAGGTAATTCCTATGCGACTATAGGGGCGACCCTGATATCTGAGTAAGCCTCAATTTGTACCTTTTCGCTACCTAATGACCCAACAAGGAGGTAGCTAATGTTAGTCGCAGTAATCATGTTTTTTGTAGTCCTTTCCTTCACCGGAGTAGCAGTATTGGATATTTCCTATACAAGTAGGACCTCCTCATTGGAGACAGTTGATAATATCCTAATACAATACACGATTGAGTCAACCATCAGTGAATCTCTTTGGAAAATTAATGTTGGCGCAGACTCCTTGGTAAACATGGATATCGATGGCATCACTGTTGTCTGGGATTCAATAGAACATGTCTTGACTGTTAATGTAGCTGATTTTGGCCTCGAATCTGAAGTTGCCTTAGATCTATCTGATGATACACATTTTGAGCGTGGAATTGCTTCGAATACTACGATCCTAACCAATGGATACGATACGGGTATAGAAGAAGAGAATCGGGTTCGAGTTTTTAATTTCCTTCCTGATATTGATATCGATTATTTCTTTGACAATAAAGTCAAGGTTCACAACGGTAATGACCAATCGTGGAAATCGGACTATTTAGATACTGAAGGTATTCACATATTTACCGGTAATAATTTAATGTTAGATAGTATCTCCATCACGAATAGCACCCTGGTGTTTACAGGAAAGGGAATCACCTTTACAGGAACAAATTCAATCAAAGCTCCCCTGCCTACTGATTCATCACCTGCATTACCTGCGTTAGTATTCCTGAGTGTAGATGAAAATTTCACCATATCAGCAGGTGATCGAGTTGAGGGTGCAATCTTTTGTGCTGGCCAGCTAAATATTGAAAGCGCTGAACTAACTGGACCCATCGTAGGTAACGTAATCTCATTGGATAATAATATTGATTTAATGGATGGCGACTACAGTGAATACTATCGTTGGACTGAGGGTTTTGGCTCACAAGAAGATTATGATTGGCCAAAACAGATTGGTCGATGGAAAACAAACACATGGAAAAAAGCCACCACCAGCTAATACTTCTTCCATATTCATTTAAAAAGCCTCCTTTAAAGGGAGGCTTTTTTTATCTCTATAAGTCATGATTTATTGTGTTACGATGTAATCCGAGCAATAGTATCGGGCCACAGTCTCTCTAGTAAGACTTGTTAGGGTTATTCATTGACAATTATAAATATTTTCCTATCTTGCTCAAAAGTACTTATGTGGGGTTTTCTACAGTGATCATGAACAGACATGCTTGTGATCTGCTTTGTAGAAACATAAGGTTTCAGAACTGGTAACTTGTTTATTAACCAACTCAAGGAGAAACAGAATGAATGACGCACTAAAGAAAGTAAAAGAAATCATCAGCGGTCTCGTAGGTATCGTAGTTGCATTCCTCGTTCTAATTGTATTTGCAAATATGATATACGAAACAGGCATGGACCCCATTGGAGGAATTATTGCTTTTCTTGGTAGTTTCTTGAACAATGGATTTGCAGGTCTGCTGGCCCTGGTTGTATTTGTCTGGTTTCTTGATAAATAAACGGGTACCCACTAGATGCCATCTAAATCCTCATATTTAATCAGGATTATAAATCTCTCTAGCTGGAGGCATTAATGAAAGATGCGCTTAAAAAAGTATCCGACTGGCTAAATAGTATTATCGAGCTTCTCGTCGCCTTAATTGTGTTCGGAGTGCTCATTGGAATTCTTTTCGGTGACACATTCGGCGTAATTGCAGGCATAGGAAATGTAATGCAGAAGTTTGGTGATAACGGTTTAGCCGGATTAGTTGCCTTAATTTTGATCGTTATCTGGTATCAAAAGAAATAGGTAATTAAACAAATACTCAAAAAAGCCCTGGCACTTGCCGGGGCTTTTTTTGTTCTATGAATTTACATTCAGGCTTAGTAGAAATTTATTTAGGGAAAGCTCCCCTCATCTCATTTTTTGATGAGGGGATTATTTGTGGATGATAATTAGTTATTCATATCGTAATGATTTTATTGGGTCAGATGTGGCGGCCCTGTATGACTGCCACGTTACCGTGATAGAGGCTATCAAGATGGCTATCAGTGAGGACCCCATAAATACCAAAACTCCAACATCGATCCGATATGCAAAATTCTCTAGCCAGCGTTGCATGGCATAATTGGCTACTGGAATCGCGATCATGATTGAAACTAACATTAATTTCAAAGTATCCACTGAAAGCAAGATCAAGATATTGGAAATGGATGCTCCCAGAACTTTTCGGATGCCAATCTCCTTTGTCCGTTTTTCTGCCGTAAAGGAGGCAAGCCCCAATAGACCCAGGGTTGCAATGAAAATGGCAAGAATGGCGAAAAGAAGAACAATATTTTCAGATTGCTTCTCACCTCTAAATAATCTGTCATAATATTCATCGAAATGATCATACTCTAAAGCCTGTTGATTAGCATGTTGTTTCCAGGATTCTTCTATGTCGATCAAGGAGCCCGAAAGCTGATCTGGATCATATTTTACGGTTACAAACTTACCCCAATTGGGTCTATTCCTCATAGGTACATCAGCCAAAAGAAACATACACATAGGACCGATTTCAACCTGGGGAGCCTCATAGTGAAAATCTTCAACGATTCCGATCACACGCAAAGGAGTTCTGCCATTCCCGAAAAATGTGATCAGATCCTTACCCACAGGATCTTTGACTCCAAATGCTCTGACAGCGGCCTCATTCAGAATCACAGCAGCAGTGTCAGTACCCCAATCCCTGGAGAAGTATCGCCCTTCCTTCATTTTTATTTCATAGGCATCTGCATAATCGTAGTCAGCCCAAAATGAATTCACTAAGCGCATAGCTTCACCTTCATCATTAATCATTCCAAACACACTGGAGTTTAGGCCATCCTGATTACCTGGGATGGCAGTACTATTGCTAACAAATTTAGCTCCAGAACTTTCTCGAAGTGATGCCTTAAAGCCCTGAATAGTTTGCCCAATATCATCAGTTTTCTTTATGACCAGGAGATTCTCAGGATTTATTCCAAGATCTTTTGTCTGCATATAGTTTAGTTGTTCAGTTATGATCATGGTTCCAATCAACAAAATGATAGAGACTGTAAATTGGAATATAACCAAACTATTTCTAAGCCATCCACCTCCGCTACCACTGGACTGATTCCCCTTCAAAACTTTCACTGGATTGAATGATGATAGCAGGAAGGCTGGGTAGCTACCTGCCAATAGTCCTACAGGGATAACCCAAAAATAAATAAGTGGAATATCAGACCATTCAAGTGATAGAGGGATATCGATGAGAGCTGAAAACCAAGGTAGAACCAATACTACCAATACGATAGCCATACTAAAAGATATCAAAGTAACGAAAATCGATTCTGCTAGAAATTGGATTATTATTTGTCCCCGTTTTGAACCTAAAGTTTTACGGATACCAATCTCTCTAGCTCGACTCATAGATCTCGCTGTTGATAAATTCATATAATTGATACAAGCCAATAGAAGAATAAAGATAGCGATATACCCGAAGATGCTGACAGTTGTTGCATTCCCACCAACCTCAATTTCTCGATCGACTCTTGAGTTCAAATGGATATCAACCATGGGGTCTAATAATAGTGCGTATGAATCGCCTCTTTCCTCGAACTGGTCCATGGTGACACCGAGAAATTGTTCAACTTGTGGTCCAACATATTTTCTCACTAGGGCAGGAAATTTTGCCAGTAAATCACGGTAATCACTCCCCTCTTGTAGCAGTAGATAGGTATAGAAATTGTTGTTCACCCATACTGTCCCACGAGAGTCGCCATAGGTTGCCATTGACCCCAAAAAGTCAAAGTGCCAGTGTGAATTTGAGGGAAGTTCTTTGACAACCCCCGTTACATTAAAATTAGATCGATTATCTGAGTTTAACACCTTTCCGATTGGATCTTCATCTCCGAAATATTTGTTCGCCATCCGTTCTGTGATGACCACTGAGAACGGCTGGGTGAGGGCGGTTTTTGAATCACCCAGAACAAATGGGATGTTAAATATTTCAAAAATATTTGAATCTGCCTGCCACCATTGTTCTTCGGAGAAAACCTTATCTTCATATCTTAATACAGGAAAACCAGTATTCCGGATTCTGACATAGTCAATAACCTCTGGAAAATCCTCTTTCATGGTTGGTCCAGAGATTGGTGCCGACAATCCCATCGTAAATTCATTATCACCCATTTTGCCTTGCAGACCCAGGCGGTAAATATTTTCCGCATTCGGATGAAATTCATCATAGCTGTTTTCATATCGGACATACATAAGAATCAGGACGCATGTCGTTACACCGATAGCTAGACCCGTAATGTTGATAAATGCATAGAGTCGTTGCTTAACCAAAGCTCTATATGCTATTTTTATGTAGCTTAACCACATGATTTACACTCCGTTGTTAAATTGGTCATTTTACTTTCCCTTTAAACGTGGAAATTTCCATTCAGTGTTTCGTCGGCTATTTTTCCATCAAAAAGGTTAACTGTCCTATTCCCATAAGCTGCATATGCAGGTGAGTGCGTGACCATTACGATGGTGGTACCTTGTTGGTTAAGTTCTTTTAGAAGCGTCATTACCTCATCACCGTGTTGTGAATCAAGATTACCTGTTGGTTCATCAGCCAAAACAATTTTTGGGTCGGTAATTAACGCCCGGGAAACTGCAACACGTTGCTGTTGCCCACCGGATAGTTGTTGTGGGAAGTGTGAATGCCGATGCCCAACACCCATTTTCTCGAGCATCTTCATAACACGCTCTTTGCGCTCTGAAGCCGCAACTCCCTGGTATATCAGGGGTAATTCAACATTTTCATAAACGCTTAATTCATCGATAAGATTAAAGCTTTGAAAGACGAAGCCAATATTCTCTTTACGAAAATTAGCTCGCTCTTTTTCGCTATATTGACTCACTTCCTCCTTCAAAAAATGGAATTCTCCTGAACTTGGGTTGTCCAACAAACCTAAAACATTCATTAGTGTGGATTTACCACAGCCAGAAGGTCCCATGATGGAGACGAATTCGCCCTCCTCAATGTTTAGATCGATCTTATTTAATGCCGTTGTTTCAACTTCTTCAGTTCTGAAGACCTTTGATAGAGCCACTGTTTTTATCATGAATATATCTCCTTATTAAATTGTTTATTTAAGATTATTGTGAAAAATCCAGTTCTTCATAATCACCAAATTGGCGATAGCTACTTGTTACGACTTTATCTCCAGGGCTCAGCCCAGATAGCACTTCGTAATAGTCCTGATTTTGTCGTCCCAGTTTTATATTTTGTTTTCTGGCGATTGTACCATCTTCATCGAGCAGATAGACCCATTGTCCACCTGTATCCTGATAGAACGCTCCCCTTGCCAAGAGAATAGCTATCTCTGAACTTCCCAGATTTAGTCTTAAACGAATTGTTTGTCCTCGCCTGATATCTGTCGGTTTGATTTCTGTAAAGTGCAATTCAATGCGGAATTGGCCATTAACGACCTCAGGGTAAATTTTTGTCAATATTACTGAGTATTCTTGCTCACCAATTTTGAATCTGGCAGTTTGATCAAGATCAACGCGTGTTATAAAGTGTTCATCAACTGGAGCTTCAATCCTAAAACCATCCAGGATATCTATTTGCCCCAAACGCTCCCCACGGACTTTGGCCTCACCAATTTCTGCATTAAGGCTCGTCAATTGTCCAGACACTGGTGCGGTTATGACAAGGTTATCGAGATTCTTCTTAACTATTCCCATGTTATCCTGCATTCGTTGCAGACCATTCTCAAGTTGTTCTACTTGAATTTCCCGATATATGGAATCTTGCTTAAAAGATTGTAGCGTGAGGATACGTTTTTTCATCAAGAATTGATAATCGTCATTGCTTTCAGCATACTCCTCTGCAGATATCATTTTCTTTTCTACTAATTTGGTATTCCTGTTAAAAACTCTTTTTGACTGTTGAATCTGATAGTCCAGATCTAAGAGCTGAGATTGCAATGTTAATCGGTTTTGTCCCATGGCGAGTTTGGTATTGCGGAGATTATTACTTTGTTGAAATAGCTCCGCTTCCCGATACATGATATCCAAAAGCAGATTGGTATTTGCCAAACTGATAATCTTGTCGCCCTTTTGAACATAAGTACCAGCCTCAATGAAGCGATTCTCTACAACCCCACCCTCAATAGCATCTAAATAATACGTCCGGAGTGGCGCCACGCTTCCATTCAGTGGAATAAATTCCTGAAAATCACCTTCTTTCACGCTTGTGATTTGAGTCCGCTGATTTGTTATATTTAAAGGTCTGTCGGTTCTTAGGCTGAGTCCAAACGTCAGGCCGATAAGCACTACCAAGATGAATAACAACATCCAGGATTTATACTTTTGCCAAATTGTTCTCTCGATTTTTCGATCCATTGTAACCCCAAACTGTAATTGTTATAATTCAAAGTTCAGCTGACTTTATTGTCATTCATGAAATTGAATTATAAACGGTTCCTTGTGTCATACTTCATACTATGACAATGCCTATGCCAATTGATATGGGAATAGTCATATCTATATGTTTTATTAAGCTTTACATCCTGTTTATGGAAAAATATTGCTTTGCATTCTGATGTGGTTTTGAATCAGATGGATATGGAAGCATATCAATGTTATATGGCTTCGTTGCTTGGACTAGAATCAATGGACACATTCGAATCTTCCATCTGTGCGAGTATTGGAGCTTCTATGTTACATTGCTAGTTCACATGATACGGTTATCTTCTTTCATTGAAACCAACGGTTTCTGTTCTATTTTTTATGTTATTGATCCTAGACATGATCACAATCTGATATTTAGATATAATAAGGAAGTCTAAACATGCACGAGAAGCATGATTCAATAGAAGAAATAAGTATCAAGCCACCACCACGCCAGGATATTATTCATACGTTGAGGACTGCTCAGCAGCACCAAGTGACGCTAAGTATGATCGCCGATCAGAAGGCAAATATTATCATCGGTTTCGCTCTCATCTATTTTTCAGTGATACAATCGCAAATGTTTTCAACAGAATTCACAGATAAAGTCTACTTTATACCACTGAGCGCTCTATCATTAACTGTCTTCGTTTCATTTTTCTTGGCTATTCTGGTGGTGTTACCAAGAATAAAAAGTACTGGATTTGATAAACCAGAAGATATGCCAAACCCATTATTCTTTGGCTTTTTTGCCTCTTTCTCTGAAAAAGAATATACACAGTATATGGTCAACACACTTGACAGCAATGCCGCTGCTCGAGAGATGATGATCAAGGATATGTATCAGATCGGAGTTGTCCTGAAAAAGAAATATCAACTGCTTAGTTTTAGCTACATTCTTCTCGCAGTAGGAGCTCTTTTATCTGTTTTTGTACTTGGCTTAAAAATTCTTTTACTCTAATTGCAGTTTGAGACAGAGTATCAATCTTGAGAAATGACTGGTTCCCAATCCCCTTAAAATTAGATTGCGACAATGTCTTCCCTTAAAAATACTCGTATTCATGTGGTTGATGATGATTCCAGCACTCTCCTGGCGGTAAAATTTTTGCTGGAAGATTTTAAGGCCGAGGTAAAAACCAGTTCCTCAAGTAAAGAAGCTCTGGTTGAAATTATTGAAGACAGACCTGACCTGGTTATTCTTGACCTGATGATGCCTGGACTTGATGGCTTGGATATGTGTCGCCTATTGCGTCAGGAGCCAGGATTAAAAGATCTAAAAATAATTATATTCTCCGGTAAGGTTTACGAGCATGATAGACAGCGTGCCATGTCCTTCGGCGCCGATGGGTATATTACCAAACCACTTATTGATGAAAGCTTCATCGAAAAAGTACAGGATATTGTAAATGAGAAAATCGAATTGACCTATTGGGGAGTTCGAGGAACCTTACCTGTACCGGGAGAAAAATCACTCAAGTATGGTGGCAATACTATCTGTGCATCGATTCAGTTTCCAAAGGATAACCTCATGATCCTTGATGCTGGGACAGGAATTAAGCAGCTGTCTGATCATTTATTGAGTCAAGGTGCAAATGGGCTACACGCAAAGATTCTTATTTCACATCCACATTGGGATCATATCAATGCGCTCCCGTTTTTTGCACCGCTGTACATACAGGGTAATGAGTTCGAGATATTTGGTGCATCACACGGTCATATAAGCATGCGTGAATTGATCTCTGACCAAATGGATGGCGTTTATTTTCCTATTCGAATTAAGGAATTCGCTGCCAGAACTTATTTCCGGGATTTAAAAGAAGAAGAATTCAAACTCAATGATATTACTGTAAAAACCATGTTACTCTCCCATCCCGGGACTTGTCTTGGCTATCGTTTTGAGTATAAAAACCGATCTATTTGCTATATAACTGATAATGAGTTATTCCCTGAAGGAACTAAGGAGCATAACGCTAACTATTGGGGAAAATTAACTGATTTTATACACGCTACAGATATTCTGATTACTGATGCGACATACACAGATGAAGAATATGCCATGAAGAGCCAATGGGGTCATTCTGCTATTTCCCAGGTTGTAAAATTAGCCCATGGTGCTGAGGTAAAGGAGCTCCATCTAATTCATCATGATCCAGACCAAAGTGATGATGATATAGATTCAAAACTAGCATCCGCTGAAAAATTATTAAAAGAATTAAAGTCCAAAACCAAATGTCTCGCTCCAAAGGAACGAGAGACCTTTCAGGTTTTGTAGAACTCTTTCTATTCACAAAATTTCAAGTGATTATTGCTTCCTAGCTACGAGATAGAAGTAGGGCATTGAAACTTTAGCTCCAAAAACTAAAGCCCCGTTTCTCTACATGCAATGAGTGATACGAGGCTTCCTTAGATAACTCGTTTCCAATTTATGCTGCTGGACTAAACCCCAACTCCTGTGATACAGGTGCAAATTTCTGAGTACTACTTAAGGACTTATATTCCCTCATGATTGACTTAATATTGTCTTTGTCCACCAATTCACCTGTTTCAAGGTGATATTTAAGCCCAACCAGAACGCTCATCATTTTCTTCTTCATGGGCATCTTCATCATTCCACCCATAAACGCAGGTTTCGTGGTATAGGAGATTGTGAAAGCGGTACTGGTACGATCACCGAGCTCTGTCAACTTGACTGTAGCATTCATTTTGTCCATCATCGGTAAGCCTCCATCGAAGATCTCAATATCAAAAGATTCTTCACCTCTTGTCTCAGTAATTCTCTCACAGACCGCATTCTTTCCATTTGGATCAAAATTGCATTTTCGTTCACTACCGGTGCCGGATCCTGATGTTTCTATAGTATGGGAAGCATCAACCATGGGGTTATACACAACGGCTTCCCCGAAGCGATTGTAGAGCAGATCCCAGACCTGGTCCTTCTTAACATTAATTTCAATCGTGTTCGTAAATTGTCTCATCTATATTTCCTTTTTTTCGATTATTAATTCTATTCTGGAGTTCTACGATTCTTCTATCCGGAGCATCTTTCTCATCATTCCACCAAACAAATGAACATTGGCCTTGCGACTCATGATACGTTTACCCATAAATGCCATAATGTTATTTTGAAAACCTGGTATCACAGATGGCTTGATTCCCAATGCGTTTAATCCAGCAGAAGCTGTCTCATCAGCAGTCATGATGGGCATGGGTGATTTTTTCATGTCAAATCCAATATTCTCTGCCATGGGCGTGTCGGTTCCACCTGGTGAAAGTACAGTAACATCAACACCCTTGGACTTGAGCTCATAATAAAGACCTTCTCCCAAAGTCAGGATGTAAGCCTTCGAGGCAGCATAATTGCTAAAATATGGGGTACCGCCATAGCCAATAGTGGTGGCGAGGAAGATGATTCCACCCTGCCTACGATTTACCATTTTCTGTCCGAAATGGTGGGCTAATTGCATGGGTGACATTGAATTCAGCTGTAGAAGTCGTGTTTCGCTATCCACGTCACCGTACATAAACTCGCCGTGGTTCTCTACACCGGCGTTGGGGATAAATAGTCCTATATCCAGTTCTGCAGTCTCATCCTTGATGAGTTGTACCGCAGCTGGATCGGATAAGTCTGCCTGGATATAGCGTACGTCCACACCATACTGAGTTGAAATCTCAGTGGAAGCCTTCTCAAGCAAAGCTTTTCTTCTCGCTACGAGGATCAGGTTCAGTCCTTTTTGGGCCAATTGTTCTGCAAAAGCTCTACCAATTCCAGATGTTCCACCTGTTATCAGTGCCCAAGGTCCGTACTTTATTTTAGATATGTTGTTATTCATGATTATTCCTTTTTATTATTACCATTGTGGTTACAATTATATTGAAAAAAACGCCCCTATACTATGATTCCATTTTGAACAATTCTTTGAATGTTCGCGAATACTTCTCAGTGTAGTTGGTTTGCATTTCCTGATACAGATCATCAAGCGATTTTTCTTCCAGCACACTGTTAACAGCATTATCAACCTCATCAAACACGCCTGAGATCACTGGTCGTATGGTTAAGCCAACCGGACAGTCTACAGAGGGTGTGTTCGTATGCAGGGCAAATAATTTATCATCCTCAATAGCTTTGTAGACATGTTTGAGGGAGATCTTCTTTGGGGAGCGAGTCAATTTAGCACCACCGCTGGCTCCACCTTGAATATCTACCAGCCCAGCTTCTCTTAATTTTCCAAGTATTCTTCTGATAATGACGGGATTCGTATTGACACTATCAGCCATCCAGTGTGATTTTACTAGAAATCCCGGCTTCATCTCATAGTAAAAACTCAAGATGGACAGGATGTGGGTTGCTACAGTAAAGCGGCTATTTTTCAATTCTCAACTTTCATCTGTAACCATTATAGTTATAAATGATTCTCTTGTCAACAAAAAAGAATGCTCAGCAATGCCAGCTGGCATCCATTTTATGAAACAGGCTAAAATAACTCATATTTTCTTGTTAAAGAATTAGCCGAAAGCACATAATCCGTGACTTTAAACATCCATGAAAGGTAAGCTAAAGGATCTACCTGGTAAGACGCTTTCACTTTATGTCATGGACTCGGACCTCTATTTCGATGTTTATTTCGCGGATTGGGGTTCAGGTGGTGGTTCTGTAGAATATTTCCGCAGTTGGTCCCATGCACCTATGTTTGTACCTCATCCACCTGATCCATTTGAAATGCATCTCTTAACGGTACCAGTTGTTATCACCCCTGAGAATATTGCATCAGAGGTGTTACCATTGACCTGGGATGCCACCACTGATCCTGATCTAGACCTGGTTAAGTATCGAGTGACTGCGTCACTGGATGCCCAATCGACAATGGTAACATTTGTTGATTCAATTGTAGAGGAACATCCTTTGACATCACCTATCAGCTATTGATCAACGAGTTGCATGGACTCGGTGTCTTGGCTGAGGATCTTACCTGGTCAATTTCCACTGTGGATGGAGAACATGAAACACCAGCGAGTAACGGACCACAGGTTTTCCATATTGATGGTTCACCAGTGGGTGTCTTCTCAGACCTGGAACTTCCAGATAAGTTTTCTCTGGAACAGAATTATCCCAACCCTTTCAATCCCACCACAACCATTCGCTTTGGTATTCCAGAACAAGCGGATGTACGTATGGTGATCTATGATATCAAGGGTCGTCAGATCCAGAGCATAGAGTTGATAGAACAGGCACCAGGTTGGTATGATTTCATATGGAATGGCAGTGATACCAATGGACAACTCGTAAGTACTGGCCTGTATTTCTGTCGTTTGCAAGCAGGTGCTAATGTTGAGACCATTAAGATGGTATATCTGAAATAAGAATCAGAGAATAGAATCAAAAAGGGCCAGTCTTTGACTGGCCCTTTTTTTTGTCCAATATGTTTGTTTGACTACCCTATGCTTGACGCTTTTTTAAAAAAAGGTCCTCCTGAAAGAAGCCAATCGCATTTAAAATTATTTAATTCATATTGACCACAATATTTATCATCAATTGGCACGAGATATGCATAACCCGATCACTGGAAATGAACTATTAAAATTAGGATATTGAATAAAATAATGGACGATAAAAAACAACCACGAATCAGGTACGTTCTCTTGAGAACTACCGTCTGGATACTTCTAAGTTACTTACTCATTGTGAATATGTGGTAGCTTAATCAATTAGAGGTTACAAGAGTACATGGGGCTCTCTAACTAGGGTTAACCTGCCTAGTGTCAGGATAGACCCTCAGAGAGGAAACTCTCCCTTATATCTCGTTTATGCAAGCGGGTCCTTTATTCAGCATAGCATACTATGATCATCTTTTCAATTTATCTGCTCTGATCAATTGTAATGTGTAATCTAATTGGTAGTCCACATCATTGAGCAAATCATCTAATGATGGTTTCACTTCATAATCAGGTAGCACCCCATTTATTGAGTCATTATTACTCCCTGGCATATAGACGATTGAAAGGGCTGTGATGCAGCTTGTGTTAGTATTGGGTAAAATAAAGCTATTCTGATCCCCGTTGCTTAATAACGGTTGTCCAGACTCCTCCCCCACTACAAACGCATTCTCAAAGTGTTTTGCTGCAGCCGGAAAACAGGTTGCTGTGGAGTAAGACAAAGGTCCCGTTAATATGTAGACTGATCCCTTGAACACGTTGTCACGCATGGCGACATGAGTTGGATATTCTTGAATATAAAAGCCGTCTTCAATCCTTCCCTCTGATTTTTTATTCTCAATAAACTCTTTTGTCAAGGGACTTATTTTTGTCATTTTCTTTTCCATCATACCATATGGCTTGTCGGTAAAATAAGACATCAAAGAATCTGCCAGATCTGTTAGCCCTCCTCCTCGGAGATTATCGATAATCAAATAATTGATATGATTTTCTGAGATGGTTGTGAATGCGGAATCCATAAAATGGATAAAATCCTGAGGGGGCATAAACATTCGTTTATAGATGTAGGCAATATCATCGTCATAAATACGTAATTCAAACTTCGGTTTGGAGGACTCTTGAAAATCAGCCCATGTGGCACCCTTTAAACTCACCGTTGAGTTATTGATCGTGATATTTAGATCAGCAAACGATCCATATACCAGCGATAAAAATATGTGAAATTGACCCTCCAAGTTCTTTGTTTTAAATGTTTCCAGTTCACCTGGTACATATCTAATCAGGTTTTTAATGATTGTTTGGGTGGACATCCCGTTGATACTTTCAATAATTGAGCCTTTAACAAGGGTGTTATTTTCCGATAGATTTTCTTTTATATATAGCGAATTATCATGAATAATGACCCGAAATGGGAATAGGGGATTTTCAACATTAGGACATATTCCACCTTCGTGCCTGAGGGTTGTATGCCCATCGATAGCAACAATGGGCTGCATAAGCCTGAAGAGATCCAAGGAAGACATTGGTTTATTTATCTGCTTCTTGATTTGTGTAATCTTACTTTTGATGTGATTGCTTTTGTAGTAGTCATAAAACGTAGGGTGTACATCAATCAGCTTTGATATCAGGGTATCAATATCTGCCTTTATTAGATCTGGTTCAAAATGTTGAGTTTCGTTCTGGTGTCCCATTAAAACCATTGGAACTATCAAAATCCACAGTAGCACTAGTTTGCTTATTGCTGAAAAAGTATGACGTTGTTTTAATTTTAAAAGAAGCATCATTTTATCCCCCATAAATCTATTTTCACAATCTAATACTTATACAGTGAGCACATAATGCTATTCTTAACCCAATATAATTATTCTGATATTTCGTATCTGGCTTTGTCTATCATATTAAAACTCTATCTTATAACTCAATGAAGGCACAACAATCGCTTCTTCAACTGCAAATACTTCATCAGTACGATAATCGTAGTCATAGTAATAGAGTGATTTACTAGCTAAGGCATTCTTGATTTGAAATGCCCAAGAACTTGAGTATGTCGCTTTATTCTTTGTGTAGATCACGGAAATATCAAGAAAGATCTGATTGGGAGCACGCGCTTCAAAAGCATTAGATTCATCAGCGATAAACTGTTTCATTTCTCTGGTTCTATCTAGATTAGCGGGAGATAATGGTACACCACCTGCAGCAGTCAGTTTTAAGTTTATCCCCAATACATTCGCCCGAGTTTTGCCCAGATAGTATTCTTTGCCCCATAGGCCATTAACAGCATATCCAGAGGCATAAGCAGTTGATCGTTCGACTTGATCGCCACCCACATATTTTGAGTCAAAAAATGAGGCTGTAACCAGGAAGTACATATTGTTCTCCAGAAAACGTTCCAGAGTGATATCAATACCCAGATTCACTCCAGTTCCTTTATTTACAAGGGGACTATTGAAGGTCAAATCTTGCTTGAAGTTTAACATTGAATAGGAGCTGTCTGGTATGACTGGAACATTATAGGCCTGCTGGAGGTATGGCTCAACTTTCAAGCGCAAATTGTGAGCTAAGCGGTGTTGATAGGCCATCACCAGGTGATGTGCTCTCGATAGTCCGAGATTCTGGTTGGGTTGGGTAATCTCTCCAGCATTATTTTGCTCAACAAAGTAAACCCGTAGCTCTTCAAGCTGACTATGGTTACCGTATCCCAAACTCAAGGTCTGGATAGGCGAAATATTCCAGGTTAATCCCAGTCTAGGCTCAAAACTGGTCTCACCAGTTACCTCAAATGTTTGAGAATGAAAGCCTAAATTCATAATCATATTCTCGCCCAAATTCAATCTAGACTGAGAATAGAACTGGAACAGATAAGATGCATCCTGCTCATCTACAAGACTGGTTAAGGGAACGACATTATTCAAAGCAGCCTGCTGATCGAATTTATAGCTGAGGCGATTTGTGATCATACCCGTTCGATTTGTGTGTCTTTTGTTGAATTTCGTATTGATGAACGAGGTGAAAGCGCTTGTTCCAGAACTATTATCTATGATCAGATTATCTTGAAGGATTGCAGCATCATCCAATCGTGTCATGTGCATAAATGAATTATACTCAGTTCGTACAAAACTGGAACGTAAATATGATTTCCTCCCCAGCAAATATTTGTGGGATAGACCCAAAGCGCTCATATCAATTTCCATATCATATGCTATGCGGTCCCAGGCAGTATTCCATAAATTTGAATCTGCCTCAGCATATTCCTCGTTTATATCGTTGGCGGCCAACCCCCAGAAGGCAAACTTGCCAAGCTTTGCAGTAGGGATTGACACTTTGAACGCTAGATCTGAGTATTTTGGTATCTGCTCTGAGGGTATTAAATCAGCAATGACAGCCATGGTCGAATAGCGATAGTTGAACAAGAATGATGCTCCGTCACTGATAGATAAAGGTCCTTCTGCGGCAATATCTAATCCAAGTACCCCAGCTTGGAGTGTGTATTCTTGCTGTTCGTTATTCCCATCTCGTAACCGTACATCAAATACACCTGCCAATGCGTTCCCATATTCAGCTGGAAATGCTCCCGTATAGAAATCAGAATTACTTAAAACCTGACTACTCAAAATAGAGACAAAGCCACCACCGGCAACGTTGATATCCGGGAAGTGATTTGGATTTGGCACTTTGACACCCTCGATCTGCCAGAGCAGACCTTTCGGTGAATTACCACGAACGACAATGGCATTATCCTGTGGAGCTCCTACCGTTACTCCTGCAAATGAGGAGGCTAGTCTGGCTGGGTCGTCTATCCCACCGGCATATCGACGAGCTTCTTCAACCGTAAAACTGCAACCACTAACAACAGCCATGGAGTTTTGGGGTTTCTCTTTTTGGATACTACTTTCGACGACAATCTGCTCAGCTTCCATGACCACTTCTTTAAGCTGTATGTTGAGAACTACTTCTTTGGCAGAGCTAACAACGATTTCTGCGATAATGTTTGGTTCATAGCCCATATAGTTTGCCTGGATATCATATCGTCCAATTGGGACTGAATTGATCCAGAAATATCCGTTAATATCCGTTGTTGCACCCCTGACAGGATCTGTGCCCCTGATGAGTACATTTGCACCGATCAATGGTGTTTGAGTGTCCAGATCGATAACCTTCCCCTTTATCATTTGGGACAGTGGTTGTGACCAGACGAGATTGCTAAGCATTAAGCTTACTAGGACTATCAGTATTCGTTTCATTTCCAGTTCCCCCTTATCGAACATTCAATGACAAACATTTCAATTCTACTATCAACTCAATGAAACTGGAGGTTTCCAAGCGTGGGTGTCTCACAGTGTCATGGTGGGGCTTATTACAATGCATGTGCCAAAGGTAAAGTATCTATGGCTAGTAGGGGTTTGTTCGGATTATTGCCTAAATACAGGACATTAAACTATATCGTAATGATATAGATTTTGAGGGAATGATATAACACAATTGACGAAATTATTCCGTTCATTTTTAGTATTCGCCCCCCCATGACTTTTGACCGCTTATTGTTTTCTTGCTACTATGAAGTTGATCGTTATGCCATGAAATATTTTTTCAGTTTTAACTAAAGTAAATTTCTGGCTGCTGATAAGCTTTTCGACATCAGAAGTTCTGAACATGTTTAAATGTAGAGGGAAAATGCCAAGTCTCTTAATTATAAGATATATCGATAATTCTAACCTATTTTTAAAGGCCATTTTGTCACTTAAACAAGCTGTTGTAGAAATAAATAAGCCACCTGGTTTCAATAATTCATGTATTCTTTGGACTACCTTCTCTTTATCATCTAATAAATGAATGACTCCGTAAGAAATAATTTTATCGAACGACGCTTTTTCAAAATCATTTTTAAAAATGTTTCCTTGAGTAAAAGAGGCATTCATGATTTTTAATTCATTCTTCTTTTTCGTAGCTTCTTTAATCATTTCATCTGAGATATCGATTCCACGTATATGTTTCGATGCCTCAGCAAGTTCTAAGGTCTTTGTCCCAGTTGCACATCCGAAGTCCATTACAACATCACTTGTGTTTAGATATTCCTTTGTTTTGGAAACAACTTCCTTGAAAACAGATTCAAATTGCCTTTCGCTATAGTCATATCTTTTTGCCTGTTTGTCCCAAAACCTTTGTGCTTTATTCATTCTGATTTCCTTGATTCAGCATTATTCGAAATGTATAGATATATTTCAAAAATGGCAGCTCTGGTTTACTAAAGCGACAATCATCGTACGCTCTCATTTAACTCCATCAACAACCATACCGACTAATGACATTGCGAGTGTGAGATGATAATGTTTCAAGCTACCTCCCAATGGGTATTTGGAGAATTTCTGCATCTCATGAATAAGGGAGTGCGATTTGGGAAGAAAGTCGGAATTTAGAAATATCTGTATGTCCTCTCTTTAATCGGGAATGATAACTTGTTTATACGCCATGCTAATCAATCATAAGCTTGTCAAGAGCAGCCTGATCGAATCCTTTGATTATCAGCCAAAGCGCCATCACTATTTCCTGTGGCGCTACCACCATTTGTAAATAAAACCCAAGGCCGTTATCCATGTGGAAGAAATGCAACAGGGCATAAGCCAGATATGGAACCACACCGATAAAACCCCAGACTGACAGCCACCGGGGAATCAATCTTGTTCGATAAAAAGAAATGTATAAACAGGTAGCCCCAATGAGAAACATAATTACACCAACTGGAGCTTGGAGGCTTTGAAATTGATAAAAGACATTACCCATAGATTGTAAAGCGGTCGAATCAGCCCTTGTAGCCACATATTCATTACCAAGTAAAACAAGTATTAAAAATCCCGCAGTCGAAACTAGATAATGGGTGCCTTCAAGTGCCCCACGAAAAAGCAACATGCCCATGGCAAGTCCTTCGCTATCTCTTCTGAAGATAGGGTATAAGAAAACTGTCATCGCCACCAGTGAAATGCCCATCAAGAGGATTAAAAATGAACCGCCGGTAATCTGGGAAGAATTGGCGGCAACGAGATCCAGTAGATCCAGACCAGAAAGCGGTTTATTGGTAACAATGGAAGCAATCACTTCACCACCAACCAGCGTACTTGCAACCCCAAAGGCTGACCCTAAGAAGTATAGTACACCAGCCATCACTGCATTCATTCTGTAGTTTTTCATTTTCATTCCCCCTTTTAACAAGTCTGTTAAAAACATTACCTTTTCATCATCAAGTTAATGAAACTGGAGGTGTCAAATAGTGGGTGTCTCTCAGTGTCATGGGGGAGCTTAATACAAGTTATGTACCATAAGTGAAATACCCCACAGAGCAAGTGTCTGCCCCATTGTTTTGCTGACGGGAATTGTCACAATTATATCATATCGATATAGTGTGTTTGGGAATGATACAGCTTACGTGGCAGGCTTGTGCGTCATTCAAACTAAAACAATGCAGGGCTGGTATTGTGGATATTAAGGTGATGTGCTTTCAGGATTAACCACAGGTTTTCACCACGGTCTAAACTAAAAGAGACCTCCCGAATGAGAGGTCTCTTTTGGTACTCCGGACCAGTCTTCGCTCTCCGAGCTACGACCCGGCTAGTAGGGCTCGACCCGGAGCCTGTGCTGAATAGCTGACTTTGCTCAGCTATGAAGTAACCTACGGATTAGCCCGCCTACGTTCTTTGAACTTTGGCGCGCCAGGGAAATCCGTTGCCTTTTAAGCTATATAAAGGTTTGCGGTGTGTCAGTGACTAAAAAGTGACTATTGTGAAAATGTTTTGATATTTGAGGGTTATTTGGTGCTGGTGGCGGGTTTTAGCCATGCTATTTATGTTTTGTACGTTCATCTACACGCTCTGTGTGCAACTTAATACAGCTTCATTTTGCTCGTGTATATGTCCTAACTTTAATGTGTCTCATACTATCCGAATAAAAACCATCAAAGTTCCAGATAAATTCTGGTTCTAAGAGTACACTCTCTATTTCGCTCCAACGGCTGTCGTCATAATTGATTATTGTTAGAGAATCATTTGCGATCATATAATCGTAATACACTGTATCTAAATGAACGTATCCCCATGCTGTGTTGATTTCAACAATTTCAAGTCCTGAATCTCTGACAGTCCAATATCCTTCAATGCTTGATGTATGTGATTGAGCTGAAAATCTACCAGTATCAGAAAAGCTAAGATCAAATTCACTTAACCAACCACCTACTAAATAATCTAAATCCAAGGCAATTGATGTATCTGGAGGTATTACTGTGATTTGATTCTGGATTGCACCTGATATTTCAACACTTAAAGATGAATCAACCAATCCTTGATTCGTAACTTGATAAAGCGTGCTGGGAGTAACTATAATTGTGTAATTAGACGCGTCTATTTGATAATCTATTCTTGAAGACACGTAGTAATGGGATGAATCCTGATTGTGATAGTATGTAAATATCGAAAAATACCCCCCAGCGTAATCAGGTCCGTAAGCATTTAAAGTATAGTATGGGTATGACAATTCATCCTTGGTGTATATGGAGGATAATGAAAAGTCATAACTCCCCCAAACGTTGTTTGTTATCTCCATATATTTTAAAGTTGATTCCACCACCCCGGATACATCAATTCCACCAGCAGTGAGTAGGTTAAAATGTGGCTGCGCCTCCTGATTCGGTGTTTTGACCTCAAATAAATAATTTGAATACTCGAAACGCCAATCACCAACAATGGAACCATTGTTTTCCACATTTTCATCTTGAACCTCTTCACAACCCATGAGAAGAAAAGTGAGTATGAAAATATTAAGAATTATTTTTAGTTTCATCATCCTGCCCTCAAGCTTGGAATGTTGATTCTACGAGTCTGTATTGTGCAGCTGTTTAGGAGCGAGTTAATAGTTAACCTCACCTATAAATTTAGTTAACTCAATGGTATTTGTCCCCGATAATACTGAAGCTGATATTTCTTCATGTGAAAATCCCTCTGGAATTAAGTACCCAAGCGAATCGTCCTGAACTAATGTCCACCAATATATCACAAGATTGTTATTTCCAGTGAATCCAGAGATGTCGTCCTCAAAAAATGAACGGCTCCCGCCAATTTCAATCTTGTTCTGTGTACCAGGTCCCCAATCAATAAGAGGAAGAATCTCCTTATCGAATACAGCACAATAAAGAACAGAGTCTGTAGAATTTTTAATAATTAATTCAAATGTCTCTGGTTCACTACATGTCGTTACTGTTTGGATTTGGAGGATCACAAACAAAAGGAGAAAAATGGCTTTTCCTATTCTCTTATAAATCGCCTTTGTCATCCTTCAGCCCTCATGTTTGGATGTCCGCTCTAAGCAGTTTGTTGAGGATGTCGAAAAAGGGGCCGTATGAGGTGGTTCTTCTGCATTGTATTCATTTCTGCCATTCTAACTCATTTCAACCTGTTTTGATGTCATCATACATGTATCGCCTTCAACTGCCCATAGATGGCCTGTAATGAGCCACATATTGACTGATATTCATCCCCATTGCTCATCTATACACCTAATGTTCCGTAGTTTAATATCTTCTCAACATTATGCACCATACAAAACAGTAACCACTGAACATCCACCTTGGCTTGACCCCGCAGAGTAAATCTACCCAACCCTTTGCAGCTTCTGATATTGCCAAAGACAGGCTCTACCACTCCAATCCGTTTCTCATAGATCTTACCACTCTCAGGCTTGTCTATTTTGACTATCATCTTCTGTGATAATGTCTGTGGATTGTGATGCTCAATCGGAATGTTTAGTTGTCTGCGAATGGTCTTCTTAGTTCGCAAACATTCGCTCCTTAATTTGCAATCAGAACAGTTCGCCACAGGGCTTCGATAGGTGCGATATACAATACCATTTATCTTATTACGCTTTACATATAGGACTAACTGACCACCAGCTGGACAAGTATAAGTATCCGTTTGGGAATCATATGTGAACTTATCAAGCTCGTATCTAATCTTTGACTTGGTCTTTGGTTTATGACGATCTCTGGTCTTAAAACGGCTGTCCCTTTTCCTGAATAGATTATCCGGAATATAGGCATCCAACTTCTCTGCGATTACTGTCTTTAGATTGGTATTGCTATGGTAATTAGAATCAGCTGATAACTGTCTGCCTTCAAAGTAATCAGACTCGTGGCCAATAGCTTCCATGTTGGCTTTGGCTCCATCCATGATCTGTTCTAGCTGGTCATTGTCTTGTCCCTTGCCAGAGGCTGATCCATGAACGATGATCTGATGCTTTTCATCAACCAGAGCTTGAGCATTGTAGCCCTGGATAACACCATGAGAGGTACTCATCTTGGCTGAGTCATTATCAGTTACATTACTTTTCTTCTCTTTGTTACGGGCTCCCAGGCGAGGTTCATTGCTATCAAGAAACTTCTGTATGCGTTTAGAGGATCGTTTAAGCTTCTTGATCTGACGATCTCTACGGTCATGATCATCATCAGAACTGGACTTATCTTTATCCTGGTCCAAATGATCACTCATGAGTCTTTTTAGTTTATCATCCAGCTTTGATTTCTTAGCAGATAACTCATCAAAAGTACCGCTCCATTCTTTGCTGGCATTGGATGGCAACTTTAATCCATCTAAAGAGAAATGGGTTCCACTGAGAAGTCCCTGACTGTCACAGACCAATAATACCTTCTGAAACAGAGGCATGATCTGATCTGTCATACCTGATACAAAGGCAGCTATCGTTGAGTGGTCAGGAGCTTGATTACAAGACAGTGCCATGAAGAGGATATTCTCCTTACAAGCCTGTTCAATCCTTCTGGAACCTGTGATTCCTTTGGAATGGGCTAGCAATACTATCTTAAACAATATCCGGGGATCTATCGCTGGTCTACCTGTATTGTCATTCTTATATGACTTCTCAATACCGGAGAAGTCCAACTCATTTTCAACCAGAAGATGGATCACATATTCCATCGTGCCTGGTCGAATCTGATCCTCTAATGAGATAGACATTAGCTGTCGTTGTCGATAATTGTAGGGCTTATATCTTGGCATAAACAACCTGCTATTTAGGGGTTGCTATAATTTAATCTGTGGGACTTCCGGGACAAGGTTCGACTAGTATTTATTGACCTTTTTCGACAGCCTCGTTAGGCGTCAATTGCTCTGAAGTGACAGAGTAACACCAAGATTTAATACAGGACTAGAATCGCTTTGTTTACCCCGGAAACCCATTGAGACGTATGGCGATAGAATTGATTGATCACTATTTCTATAATTGATGGCACTATATATTGAATATGTGTCCTCATACGATTTTTCAGGAATAATTGTTAACGTCTGGTATTGCACACCAATGACCCCGGAAACTCTTGGTGAATATTCGTATCGGCCAAACAAACTTATCCGAGTATTTGGCTCATGATACTCAGTACTCCCTTCCCAAATATCTCCCTCGACAGCATTATAATACTCCCGACCTTTTAGTATCATCATCGAACCACCTATCCGAACACCTACATCAAAATTATCCAGAGGAACAATTAACCTAAAATAAGCGGACGTCTGGATGAGATTTTCTTGGAATTTAGGAGAATTATATTCTGACGGTATTTGAACATTTCCAAACGAGCACAAAACACCGATCCCTCCAGTCATATGAGAGGTTAGCCCAATACTAAAATCGCCATAGGCTAGATGCGAGGATTCATAATAATGAGTTGAGGTAATGGTTTTCTTTAACAAGTATGTACCTTCTACAATGGTTGTATCGCGATAAATTACAGCATCAGTATTGGAAACCGTATTTTGATATCCACCGGAAATGCGCACCATTCCCAGACTTAATGGGATACCCATCTCTAAATGGTTGACTTGTGGTGCTCTTCTTAGTACAACAGTTTTGTCCCTCTCAATTATTTGCTCCGTCACGCAGGAATTGAACAAACATATTGCAAATACAGCCATCCCATATTGTAAAACTTTCATCTTGTCCTCCGTACGCCTAACTATGTTTATACTGACCCGCATAAGAACCCGGATGTACACTTTTTGTCCATATAAGCACTTTTTATATGCTCCTGTAAGTCGCTGAACCATACTGAGTTACCCTTATTCGTGATTTAATAGGGGTTCTTATTGGGATCCTCATAACTCCCCAACACCCTTAGGATTGGCACCAAAGATTGTGATTTGATATTGAACGGCTTTCCCCATGAAGAATCGCTCCAATTTGCTGAGTATTGCTCTAATCTAGCTTTTTGATTCAGATTACCAAAAGGTAATCTGTGGTCTTGTGTTTCTGCCTTCATGCGATAAGGCTTCGACAGGCTCAGCCTCCGGAGTGGGACTCGAATTGGCGGATAACAAAAAAGGCTGAGATTTTCTCAGCCTTTTTTGTTTTACTATTTTACTATATCACGTTAACCAAAATGAAACCATTCACTGTCTTTTTGCTGAGCACGTGGCTTTCCAAGAATCTCACGCAAGACAATCCCTTGCTGAGTCGTCGAATAAGCCTCTAGAACACCTTTTAACGGGTTTTCCTGCTCTATGACGACACTTGGTTCGCTTTCCACAATATGAACCATTTGATCATGATCTGTTAAGCTATCCGAGCCCTCCATATACTGGGGCTCTGGATAATCCACAGGATCAATCACCTCTTCAAGTACTTCAATCGGTTCAGGGTCATATTCCATAAAAGGAACTTCAACTTCCTCCTGGAATAACTCCTGCTTCAACTTATCAAAGATACTCTCCACTGCAGAAACGGGTTTTGGTTCAGCCGTTTCTGACTCAGTACGAGAAGAGGCTTCACTTTCAGCCTTTGCTTTGTTCTTCCTCTGTTTCGCCCAGGCAGAAATCGCCATATAGAGCAAAAAGAAAACAACTGGGCCTATATTTTCCATGGATCAGACTTTATTTCGTCTCAGGCTTCTCAGGTCCAGAGAGATTCTTTCTCATGGAAGTGTCAGCCTGGATGTTATCCATACGATAATAGTCTAAGATGCCCAAGTTTCCCTGACGGAAGGCCTCTGCCATGGCTCTTGGAACTTCAGATTCAGCCTCAACAACCTTGGCACGCATCTCCTGGGTCTTGGCTTTCATCTCTTGTTCTTCAGCAACAGCCATAGCCCGACGTTTTTCAGCAATAGCTTGAGCAATATTCTTGTCCGCATCGGCTTGATCCATCTGAAGTGTTGCTCCAATGTTCTTACCGACATCAACATCAGCAATATCAATAGATAGTATTTCAAATGCTGTTCCAGCATCTAAACCCTTGGCTAACACATTTTTGGAAATGATATCTGGATTTTCCAGAACTGCCTTATGAGAATCAGATGAGCCAATTGAGCTGACAATTCCTTCACCAACACGAGCCAGGACTGTTTCTTCTCCCGCCCCACCAATCAAACGATCGATATTTGCTCGTACAGTAACTTTAGCCACGGAAAACAGCTGGATTCCATCTTTGGCAATAGCGGACACACGTGGGGTCTCAATAACACGAGGATTAACACTCATCTTCACAGCATCCAATACATCTCTACCTGCCAGATCAATGGCTGCAGCTCGTTGAAATTCCAAATCGATATTTGCCTTGTCAGCAGCGATCAATGCCAGTACAACTTTTCTGACATCACCTCCAGCCAGAACGTGGGCTTCGAGGACATCAGTATCGAGATCCAAACCCGCCTTTCGCGCACTAACCAAAGAATTGATAATCAGGGGTGGTGGAATCCTTCGTAAACGCATTCCGACCAAGGTCAGCAAGCCAACATATACTTGTGCTGCGGCTGCACTGATCCACAAACCAATTGGGATAAAATAAGTAAACAGAACCAGGAAGGCCACCAGGCCAACCAGAATTAACATTAAGGGTAAAGCTTCCACAATTCCTCCAGGTCTATATTATTATTATTTCTTTTTATCTACAACGATACGATTGCCATCAATACTCTGAATAACAATCTCAGTATCTTTTTCAATGAAATCACCTGTTGTAACCACATCCATACGTTTTCCCTCTATGAGGGCTGTTCCAGCAGGACGGAGCATGGTTATGGAGATACCTGTTTTCCCAACATGATCTTCCAATCCAAGACTTCCACTATAGCCCTCTTTTTTGGTTTCGCTGGTTCCCAGGCTAATCTTCTTCCATGCCTTGGATCTGAGCATGCGCTTGATCATGAGCCCTAAGCCAAAAACACCTCCTATGACTGCAATACTAAGTCCCCAAAGAGCTGAATTTATATCAGTAGCCGAAGGTACCGCTGGGAGTAGCATGGTAAACATGGCATAGATCATGAGAATAATGCCGAGAATACCCACCACCCCGAATCCTGGTATCACAAAGGCTTCAATACCCAACAGAATGATTCCCCCCAGCAGGAATAAAAGTTCCATCATACTTGCCAGATCAGCAATGACTGAGGTTGAGAAAAATAAAACCAGTGCCAATAAACCAACACTACCCGGTATTCCCCATCCAGGACTCTGGATTTCAAAGATCAGGCCTAAAAATCCGATAGTCATTAACAGGGAACTCACGATAGGATCAGTTAGAAAACGAACAATACGCTCAGACCAGGTGGGCGCAATTCTTACAACATTTTTTTCGGAATATCCGTAGTGTTCCAGCAGTTCATCCATAGAGTCCATCTGATAGTCAGCCATACCATATTTCAGTGCAGTTGAGGTTCTCAAGGTGAGTAACTTTCCCCCCATGGCACCTTCTATATCATCCAGAAAGAGTGTATCCCCATCAGCTGTTATCAAGGTATCAATATCTATGCTTTCATCTACCATGGCCATGGCAATATCAGGGTTCCTACCCTTTGATTCTGCGGTGGCAGCCATTTCTTCACGCATGTAAGACTGTGCTTTTTCACCTGCCTTATTACTTTGGGCATCTACAACCGTGGTAGCACCCATGGTGGCACCTGAGCGCATAACAATGGTATCACAAGCAAGGGAGATCAGCGATCCAGCAGAAATAGCTTTAGTGTTAATAAACGCAATTGTAGGCAATTCTGAATTCAAAAGGGCATTCTTCATCATAGTAGCAGCATCCACCCGACCACCAAATGTATCAATATCTAGAATAATTACATCGCCTCCTTCCTCATTTAGTTCAGGAATTTGGCGTTCAAAAAAATAGGCTAATCCCATATCAATGGTGCCCTTAACCTCCAAGATGTAGACCTGAGGAAAAAGGAAGATGGGAACGAGCAGAAGCATTAATTTACGTAACATGACTGATTCCATATAATATCGGGTTCCATAGCATAGATTCGTTGGGAAAGATAACCGCTAATGAGTCGGGGTAAAACCGAATTCAACATAACCAGGATAGTCTTTAATTTACCGAAGAGAAGGTCTATTTAGCCACGGATTAACGCAGATTTCCACGGATAAAGATTTTGGCTTTCGTGCTTTATATAAATTTTTAGTAAATTTCGTGGATAGCAACGGGTTACTCTGACTTCATGATGATATCACCATACTTTGTATCGATCTCTATCCGGAGAGGTACATGTGGAGAATCCGCAGAGAGTAACAGGGCCAATTGAACCCTGTTTTCTCGTGATTTTTTGCTGCTATTGAGAGGCGTTAACTTCCAACCCTTCGCTGAGAAAGGTTTCAGCAGTGGTGCTTTGCCTGGTTTTTCCACCAACAAACTTAAGATTCCATAGGATCGTCCGTCCCAGAGCTTGAAGCTAAGTGTATCTCCATGGGTAAAGGATGTCTGGGATAGTTTATAGATCAGGCTAGGAACATCTATAAGTCCCTGAGTATCAACAGCTTTAATCTTTCCATTTAACTCTATTGAATTACTATCACTAAAAACCACCTGATAATTTCGATGATATGATCCCTCATGAATGGCCTTGTCGTGAGTCCGTAATTTGTCAGATTCTAGCTCATAATAGCTGCTGATCGAATCAGACAAGGTCCAGAGAGTTGAAAGCCAGGGAGAGGAATGAATGTTTAAACTGCTTTGCAGAGCTCCGTCATCAACGTGGTATTCTATCCTGGCAGATCCAGCATAGATCAATCCATATTTCACCTTGTAGGAATACGTTTGGGCCTGCACATGTGTCGCGATCATGAGAGATAGGAAAATTGTTATGATAAATATTCTTTTCATTAATTCAGAAGCTATACCTATTATCTGGGACGACCAAGCTTTTTGTCTATCCATTCCAATACAGAAAACTAAATTGAATCATGCAGTTCCAACTTCCTAAACGATTCATTACCTTCACCTTCGTAGGTGTATCAGGCATTATTGTCAATAACGCTGTCTTGTACTTCGTTGTGGAAAACTTGTTTCTGCCTATCTCAATCGCATCGCTCATTGCCATCCAACTGTCGATTTTTAATAACTTCATTTGGAATCATCGCTTTACATGGGCTGATCGTGAAATGATGGGGTTTCAGGCAATTCGGGATGGCTTAATTCGTTTTACTCTAGTTAGCTGGATCGCTGGAGGTGTGAATTGGGTTATCCTTCTACTCCTCAATCACTATTCCGAGCTGCATTATCTCATCTCGAATCTCATCGCCATCTTTATTGCTTCAATTTTGAATTATTTATTAAACGATATCTGGACGTTTAAAGAGCTGGATAAGAAATCTTAACTTGGGGTTTCCCCTGATTTATCAGCAAACTGAAGACGATACAGCTTCTCATAAACCCCACCTGCTTTACGAAGCGAATCATGGTTCCCTTGCTCAACGATCTTACCTTGATCCATAACCAATATTTTATCCGCATTCAGGATGGTTGAAAGACGATGGGCAATGACTATTACTGTTCGCCCCTTCATTAATGTCTCAATAGCAGATTGTACCGCTTTCTCAGATTCTGTATCCAGTGCTGATGTGGCTTCATCCAAAATTAATATGGCGGGATCTTTGAGTAAGGCACGAGCTATAGCGATACGTTGTTTCTGTCCACCAGATAGACGAGCTCCGTGTTCCCCCAACATGCTCTCATATTGCTCTCCCATGCCCATAATAAACTCATGAGCGTTGGCCTTTCTGGCAGCTTCTTCTACCTGGGATTGGTCACTCTGCATACCATAACTAATATTGTTATATACTGTGTCGTTGAATAGAATTGTCTCTTGAGAAACAATCCCAATCTGTTTACGGATGCTGGCGCGGGTCAATTTCCGGATGTCTTTTCCATCAAAACTGATCGTCCCCTCATTGATGTCATGAAAACGTGGAATTAGATCAACAACCGTAGTTTTTCCTGCCCCACTTGGCCCTACCAGAGCAACGACCTCGCCTTTGGAGATGGTCGTATTTAGACTCTTAATCGTCTGGAGTTCAGAATTATCATAAGCAAAGGTGACATTTTCAAACTGAATCTTTTCTTCAAACCCTGTAAGTTCTTGACTATCACGGTCATCTCGAATCGTCGGTTCAACATCCAATATTTCAAAAACTCGACCACCGGCTGCGACCCCTGTTTGAATGTTGATATTAACCTTGGCTAAATTTCGAATAGGTTGATAAAGAGCAAAAAGGATGATGATAAATCGTAAAAAGTCCGAACTACTGATGGTTTCGTACTCAAGTACTTGAGCACCACCCAGCCAAAGCAGTGTAACCGCCATCGCCACACCCAGCATCTCTGTCACAGGGAGTGAAAGACTCTGCAATACTATCTGGCGAAACATCAGCCTATATAGTTTTTGGGCCTCCTGACCGAATCGCTTTTCCTCATTCCGCTCATTTACAAACGCCTTGATAATTCTAATACCAGAGATGGTTTCAGAGTAGCGAGATGTAACCTCACCCAGTTGTGCTTGCACGCGCACGACTTTACGTCGAATACTTTTACTGATAACTGCAATAAAAAGAGTGGTAACCGGGATGATAAGAATGGAGATGAGAGTCAATTCCCAGTTGATAATAAACAAGATACTCAGATACGCGATGATGTAGAGTGGTTCAATCACCAAGGGATGAAAAGTAGTGGCGAGAGCCTGATTCACTTTGAGAACATCATTCATGGCTAGAGAGATCAAATCTCCACTACGTCTATTCTGGAAAAAGCTCAATGGCTGTGCCAGGAAATGCCGATACAGCTTTGTTCGGAGATCTTGGACCACCTTTGCCTGGACGTGACCGGTAAATAATTTATTCGCATAGTAGGCAATAGATTTCACAAAGTAGCTGAAGAGAATAACCAAGGCCAGTGTGCCTAGCGCCTCTAATGGTGTCCCGGAGAAGAAATGCTCCTGAGTAAATTGCTTAAGTCGTTCATTCAGATCAATTCCCTGGGTGAGTTGATCCGTAGAACTGACGACCGTCTCCTCAGGGTTGGAAAAAATAGTCGTTATAAAGGATGCTGATAACCAGAGCGTCAACGAATGAAAAAAGACATTAATGATAGAAAAGCCCACTCCAGCCGAAATCTGTGCCCAATAAGGTTTGATCAACTTTAGTATTCGTAGATACATGATGCGCTTAGTTTAGAAATTCCTGCAATACTTGGCGAGATATTTCGCCTTCACGTAATATCTTAAATGGTTCAGTTGTAACATCAACAACAGTACTCCCTTTTGAATTCTCAAGAGGGCCCACATCGATCATGAGGGCGAGCTGTTCACCAAAATATTGCTTCACTTCAGAGAGGCCCGTGGCTGCCGGAAGTCCTGCCGGGTTTATACTGGTTGTTGTGATGGGTCCACCTAATAAACGAGGAAGTTGACGAGAAATCGAATCGCCAGGAACCCTAAAACCAACTGTGCCCCGTTTGGATATGAGTCGTTTAGCAAAGGGTTTATTACTCTTGCAGATGACAGTAAGAGGGCCGGGTAAAAAAGTACGAATTAGCGCTTGAGCATTATCATTAAGGTCTGCCGCGTGTGAGAGTAGTTGTTCCACAGATTCTAAAAGAACTGAAACAGGCGAATCTTTTCTTGTCTTTAAGTCATAAAGTTTTTTTACTGCTGTATCTGAATATGCATCAACACCGAGACCATACAGTGTATCAGTGGGATAGGCAATCACCTGACCACTCATAAGAGCAATTTGAATTTGCTCAGTATAGCTCTCAGGTAAATTTGTCAAGGCACTATTTTGTTTAAGTACAATCATGCTGTTTTAGCAGCCTCAAGTTCTTTTCGGTCCAAATTTCTCCAACGTCGATGAAACCAAAAATACTGTTCCGGATATTTTCGAATTTCAGCTTCAAGTTTCGCTGTCAACTCTTGAGTGATAGTACGTACCCATTCATTGCTTAGAGTGTCTGGGATCTTGTAGGGCAATTCTTCAATCTTGATTTTATAACGACCCCGATGCTGTGTACAGGCCAGAAAGACCAGTTTAGGTTTTGTCCGATAAACAAGGACAGCCGCACCTTTAGGGGTTAATGATGGAATATTGAAGAAATCAACTTGAATGCCCTTTTTACCCTTATACTGGTCTCCAACAACAGCTAAACCCGTATAGCGTTCGAGCGCATCTTCGAAGACCGGCATTCCAGACCATGAATTGATCAATTTTAAATGGTGATATTCACGAATCCAGGTTAAGAACCAATCCACTAAAGGATTCTTCTGGATTCGATAAATAGAAGCTGCTCCAGGACCTATGCCACTTACATAGCGACCAGCCATTTCCCATGAGCCGAAGTGACCGGTAAAATAAAGAATAGGTGTTTCTGCCTCTTGAGCTGCAAGGACAAATTCATCTATACCGGGTGCTTCCACCAGCGATCTGACTTTACGTTTGCTAAGCATCCAAAGTTTTAGGGTAGAAATAAACCCCTCACCCCAATGCATATAACAAGCTTTGACTAGTGAGTCAAACTCCACACCGGAGAGGTCAGGGAAAGCCCTGTGAACATTACGCTCAACTGTAGCTTTACGTTTGGTGAGTAAATAGAAAGATAACCAACCAAATCCTCGCCCCATTCGCCAGGACAATGACCAGGGAAGAATAAAGAGAATCACATTAAATACTATCAACAGCAAGAACTCAAGAAAATACTTGAGCATTGCTATGGGGTTATTTGTAGATTTTGGAGTTGTCATCTCAACTCAATACGGATTTATAAACGAGCAATATCTTTAATCGTAATGAAAATGATCAAGCCCAGGAGAAACATCATACCAAGTTGTTGAATGATCAATTTTACGTTTAGGGGAAGTTGTCGACGAATAATACCCTCGATACTGATGATCAGGAAGTGCCCACCATCTAAACCGGGAATGGGTAGAATATTAATAAATGCCAGATTGATACTGATGATAGCCATAAAGTAGAAAATATCTAACCAACCACGACGAGCCATTTCTCCAGCCATCTTGGCAATCATTACAGGACCACCTACTTGATCCATGGATGTTGCACCAGTAATCATTGACCAAAAACCTCGTGCCATAAGTGTCCCAAACATATAGGTACTCTGGGCTCCATATTTTACAGAGGCTATCATGCCCAGGTCAGTATGTTTCGTTACTCTTCCAACACCAATCATACCTATATCCACGTTGCCATCTGCTGTTGGGACAGTTTCCTTGACTACCAACAGTGAGTCAGCATGATTGACGCCATTGCGTAGCCACTCCAAGTGGATCATTTCTCCAGGTAAATTGTGGACAATTGAAGTTAATTCTTCCCAACTGGTGACCGATTGGCTATTAATGCCAATGATCTGGTCATTGATTAGCACCCCAACTTTTTCAGCTGGAAAAACCGGTCTTTCGCTCGTACTGACAAGGGAACCAACATAGGTTCCTTCTACTGGTTCTTCCATTCCAGCACTATAAACAATAGCACTGAATATCAAGAAAGCCAGGATAGTATTCATGATAACACCACCGGAAATGGTCAGAAGTTGCTGCCAACGTTTTTTGCTTGAGAATTCCCAGGGCTGGCCTTCAACCTTGCCATCCATAGACTCGTCAATCATGCCTGACATTTTAACATATCCGCCAAAAGGGGTCCAACTAAGCGCATACTCAGTGTCACTAGCCTTCGGATTTTTCCGAGGTATACGGTATTCGATGGATTCTGCATCAACAGAACGCTGCAAAAACCACGGGATGAACAATTTAACCCATAAGCCGTCTACTTTGTTTCGGAGACTCACGAATCGAGGTGGCATTCCAATGGAAAATCGTTCAACTCGAATGCCAACGGCACGAGCTGCCAGAAAATGGCCCAATTCATGTATTAATATTAAGATACCTAAAGTGAAAATAGCAGCTGCTATCGTAATTAATGTGTCTATAGAGAAGAAACCCATTTAGCTTCTTTTAACTCCTTCGTGTATAAGTTTGTGTCCATTTTTCTAATGCCAAGATATCATCCAAATTCGGATGTTCCAGAAAATCGTGTGCATCCATGGCTTTAGTTATTAATTCAGGGATGGCTGTAAATGGAATTTCACCATCTAAAAATCGATGTACGGCTATTTCATTAGCCACATTTAGAACCACTGGTAGACTCCCACCACCTGTGAGTGCATCAAAGGCCAATTGAAGACATTCGAATTTGTCAAAATCAGGTTCTTCAAAAGTAAGTGTCCCAATCCTTGCCAGATCAAGTTGCTCCCAGGCCTGGGGGAAGTGTTGAGGATAGGTTAAAGCATATTGAATGGGGATCTTCATATCAGGTAGCCCCATTTGTGCTTTAACTGAACCATCAACGAATTCAACCATAGAGTGAATTATACTCTGTGGATGAATAACAATGTCGATCTTATCTGCGGGAAGGTCAAACAACCAATATGCTTCAATAACTTCAAGTCCTTTATTCATCATCGTTGCAGAATCGATGGTGATCTTACGACCCATTGCCCAATTCGGGTGTTTCAATGCCTGGGCAACCGTAATTTCCTTAAAAGCAACTTTATCAGTTGTTCGAAAAGGACCTCCAGAACCGGTGATAACCAGACGTTTAACATCTTCCGGAGCTTCACCGACTAAACATTGCCAGATTGCACTGTGTTCACTATCAACGGGGAATAGATTAACTTTTTTCTCTTCAAGCATGGAGTTGATCAAATCACCAGCCATAACCAGGCTCTCTTTATTCGAAAGAGCAACATCAACACCAGCATTAATGCTATTAATTGTAGGTTCCATACCTGCGCTACCCACAATTGCGTTGAGCATCATATCCACATTGTCTCGAGCCGCTAACTCAAGTAGTCCTGACCGACCGGATAGCACTTCGACTCCAGGTAACTCATCCTGTACCTTTTTTACTTGGGTTTCATCGCCAATTGCTACAGCGTCAGGTAAAAACTCCCGTGCTTGAGCAATCAGTAGGTCCGCTTGAGAATGAGCTGATAAATATTTTACACGAAAATGGTCAGGAAATTCCCGAACAACATTGAGTGCATTCACTCCAATGCTGCCGGAAGAACCTAAAACAGATAAATATTTCGTCTTATTTGCCACTTATTCCCTTTTTCCAAGTAAAAACTCACCGCTTAGTACGACTGCAGGTCCAGTAGAGTTATAGGGCATCATCATTGATATCCTCAACTGCTCTTTCCACAGCCAACTAATATAGGGTACAGCCAGCAGGATGGTTCCATTATAATCAGGAACACCCCTATCATTGTCTATCACCAGATGCTGTAAATCTATTATTGCCATAAGACCAAGATTCAGCTTCTCTGATGCAAATCCATAGAGTCCATGAACGGAGATGTCTCTTTGGATGTATCCATCACCATAAATTTCATTCCAGGATATTCCCATCGCTTGTCTACGTGTTGGATTTTCACTGGCTAACTCAACCTGGATTCCAGTCCCAACTGCAAAATTAGGTTCCGACCCTGGCCACTGAGCAAATTGGGCCCAAACATTGTAGCCTGGATTGGGATAAACACTTACGCGAGCTCCCGGCAAAAGATGACTTTCTCCTGAATTTGAATGAAATAGTGAACTGGAATACTGAACCCCAATGTAATGGTCTGCTTCTGTAATATTTGGAAGATTATTCACTAAAGTAGCGCGTTTCAAATCTTGCTGTAGGAGGTTGGCATTGTCCCACAGAGGAAAACCATCTCCAGCTACAAGACGAAGACTAAATAAAGCCACAAGAGTGGTAATTAAAAGATACTTGGGTGGTAAAGATGACATAAGTCAGGTATTATTAATGATGAAGGATGTCCTTCAAGCCTCTAGCCTCGGATGATCCCTCGAGAGCTCTCTTGAATAAAATCAAGGACTTCTTTAACCTCTGGAGTGATTTTCATGTTGTCTTTAATCTCTTTGACAGCCTGACTTACATTCAAATGGTTTCTATAAATCTTGGTATAAACTTGTTTGATCTGACTGATCGTTTCGCTAGGAAAACCGCGACGATGAAGACCGACTGAGTTCAATCCGTTATAGGTCAGAGGCATGCTTGAAGCACGTATAAATGGAGGTACATCTTTCGTTATACGAAAACCTCCAGCGATGAATGCGTGTCTACCAATTTTTACAAATTGGTGTATGGGAACAGCTCCACCAATAATAGCAAAGTCGCCCACTTCTACATGTCCACCCATGTTACATGAATTCGCGATGATCACGTTGTCCCCAATTTCACAATCGTGACCAATATGGCAATATGCCATGATTAATACATTATTTCCAATCGTGGTCTTCCATCGATCTGTGGTCCCGCGATGTATGGTGCAATATTCACGCACAGTTACATTGTCACCTAAAATTGTCTCAGTGTTTTCATCGGCATATTTAAGATCCTGCGGAATCTCTCCAACAACAGCACCATTAAATAGACGACAATCTTTACCTATAGTGGTTCTCGCACCAATAAGAGCATGAGCCTTAATAATACACCCATCTCCAATGGTCACATTCTCTTCAATGATAGCATAGGGACCAATGCTAACATTTTTGCCAATCTTGACATTGTCAGGACTAATAATGGCTGTGGCGTGGATACGAGGTATCATATTTTATCTATCTACGATCGATGCCATGAGATCAGCCTCTACTACTACCTTGCCGTCAACAAATCCCATACCCCTTAGCTTTGCTGAGCGCATTCGGAATTTGACCAGCTCAACCTCAAATATGATTTGATCACCGGGTTCTATCAACTTTCGAAATTTAACATTATTTATGGCTGAGAAAAAGACCAGCTTATTTTCGGGATCTTCACCCTGATTCAATAACAATGCCCCTCCCGCTTGGGCCATTGCTTCGAGTGATAGCACACCTGGCATAACTGGTTTCCCTGGGAAATGGCCTTGAAAGAACGGTTCATTCATCGTCACATTCTTAATGGCCGTGATTTTTTCGCCAGGAGTAAAATCAATAATTCTGTCAATGAGTAGAAAGGGATACCTATGTGGTATGATTCGCATGATCGCTTCTGTGTCAAAAACAATCTGGCGCTCTCGGGGACGTCTTTGAAAACGTTTTGCGAGGATCTGTTTTTCATATTCTTTTTTCAATAAACGTACAAGTTCAACATTACTAGCATGCCCACTTCTAGCAGCAGTGATATGACCTTGAATCGGCATTCCCAACAGGGCGAGATCTCCAATCAAGTCTAATATCTTGTGACGAACAGGTTCGGTCTTAGATCGCAATTCCTTACCGTTTAATATTCCGTTCTCACTTTGGACCAACTTTTTATCAATATTAAATAATTTTTGTAATCGATCCAGTTCCGACTCTTCAATCTTACGGTCGATCATGACCAAAGCTGTATCTGCACTACCACCTTTAATTAAGCCCTGCTCCTTGAGCTCTTCAACTTCATGCAGAAAACAGAAGGTTCTAGCAGGTGCGATCTGCTCCACGAAATCTTGCTCAAGTGAATAGAATGACATGTACTGCGTACCCAGCGATTGCAGTTTGTAATCAATGAGGAATGTCACTCGAAATTGGTTTGACGGAAGCGCGTGAATATCTACACCCTTTTCAGGATCAGAATAGGTAATGGTCTTATCGAGGATCAAATACTCTCTGGGAGCATCCTGTTCTTCAAAACCGGCATCAAGTAAGATTTCAACAAATGGGATGGCACTTCCATCCATCACTGGTGGCTCTTTATTATCCAATTCGATAAGAATATTATCAATTTCCAAACCACTAATTGCGGCCAGGACATGTTCGGTAGTATGGATACGTGAACCGTTGTGTTCTAAAGTGGTTCCTCTAGAAATATCCACAACATGATCAATATCTGCAGGAATAGGTTTAGCATTTGGGACATCAGTCCTGAGAAACCGAATCCCTGTGTTTTGAGCAGCTGGCTTAAAAGTCATCCGAGTTTGTACACCCGTATGTAAGCCGATACCTGCTATTGACACGGCCTTCTTAATACTTCTTTGATTTTCTCTTCTATCCTGCATCTACTTCAAATCCTTTATTTCCCTGTCAGAGCATCCACTTAGGATTTATTTACTTGTTTTTCAAGTGTTTTAACGGCTTTGTACAATTCAGGTAACTTCTTTATTATGGCTTCTATTTTTAATTCTTCTCGATGTGATCGTGCAGGAAAACCGCTTACCATAGTACCATCAGGGACATCCCGAGTGACTCCACCCCGGGAAGCAATTGATACATCATTGCCAACCTTCACGTGACCTATGACACCACTCTGTCCACCCATTTGTACTCTATCCCCCAATACAGTACTACCGGCGATACCAATTTGAGCAGTAAGAAAACAATTTTTTCCAATTCTGACATTGTGGGCGATGTGTACCAAATTATCTAGTTTTGTTCCATCGCCAATAGTGGTAGCACCTATTGAACCTCGATCTATAGCACAGTTGGATCCGATTTCAACATGATTGCCCAGGATGACATTCCCCGTCTGGGGAATTTTCTGAATTTCACCGGATTCGACGGCAAAACCGAAACCATCACTTCCAATAACGGCACCACTATGAACGATACAATGTTCACCTAAAAGACTTTCGTTATACAGTACCACATTGGGATAGATATGGGAATAGGCTCCTATTCTGGAACCCTCACCAACAACGACATTGCTCTCCAGAATAACATGCTCTCCCACTTCCACACCCGATGCGATGATCACACCTGCTCCAATTTCTGCAGATTTGGGAATAGAAACTTGAGGGTCAATGATAGCAGATGCATGAACCCCAGGCCGAATTTCACGTTCCTGCTGGTTCAATATCTTGAGTGCCATGAGCATACTTTGCTGAGTGTTTGAAGACCTGAGCAGGTTCGGAAACGTAATTTCCATATCCTCAGGGACGATCAAGGCTACTGCTTTGGTTGTTTTGCTATATTTCAGATATTTAGGATTTGATAAAAATGAAATTTCAGTCGACGTAGCGACTTCAATTTCATTGAGTTTTGAAACCTCTATGGTTTCATCACCCTCCAGCTTGACACCTAATAGGTGTGCAAGTTTACCTAGATTTATAGCCACAGGAGTGCTAGGCCTCTATTTCTCTAGCTCCTTCAGAACTTTTTCGGTGAGATCGTATTTATCCTGAGCATAGAGTACATTACCGGCAACCGTATCAAAAATAAAATCATAGCTACCATCTTCACCTACTTTTTTGATCGCTGTATTGATCTTTTGTAAAACCGGATCTGCTAGAGCTTGTTGTTTCTGATAGAATTCACCCTGTGGACCAAGTTTCTCAACCTGAAATCTTTGAATCTCTTCAGCAAGTCTACGCATATCACTCTCTTTAGTTGCGCGATTGCTCTCAGTCATAAGAAATTTCTGTCTCTCATAATCCTTCTGCAAACTGTCAAGTGATGCTGCCATAGCATAATATTGTGTTTCCAGTTTCCGTCCCTCGACTTCAAGCTTACTTTGAGCTTCTTTGAACTCCTGAAATTGAGATAGGATATATTCAGAGTTTATATAACCAAACTTCTGACCAAACGCTGCAACAGACAGCGCCAGTAATAAAATAATACGAATCGTAGCTTTGTTCAAAATGGTGTCTCCTTAACCAATTAAATCTTAAAATTGTTGACCGAAAATAAAATGATATTCCGGTGATTTCCAGTCTGGTACAGGATCCTGATCAAAGCCCCAACCAATATCTATACCCAGCATCCCAAGTGGAGGCATAATAACGCGGCCACCAAAACCAACTGACCTCTTCAGGTCAAATAGATTACTTGAATCAAAATTATCCCAAACGTTACCTGCCTCAGCAAACCCGATCAAATACATCATTGGACTTGGAGACAATAACAAGCGCATTTCAAGTGTATACTTGAAAGACGCCATCCCGCCAAAATAAGCGTCGCCATCTAAAGTTCCAACAGATCGTTCGGCATAACCACGAAGTGCACTTCCATAGATCAAGCCCGCACCACCCATAAAAAAGTACTCATCATAGGGAATAATATGCGTTGAATCCAGTTGTAGAGGTTCTAACAAGCCACCTTCAAGATAGTTACGCATGGTAAGCTTATCTTTCCAGATTGGTGTATACCATTCTAGACTGGCTTTCTGTTTAAAGAAGCTCTCATTTCCCCCTAGTAGCCCCCCACTATAGACTGAGTTCAATGTGAGAACTGATCCAGATGTTGGGAATTCGGGAGCATTACGAGAATCTCTAGTAATAGTTTGAGTTAAACTAATTCCAGAGGTCTGCTCAAGGTGCCCTGGGTTTACGCGATCAAAAATGCTTTGATAATAAATTTTGTCCAGATCATACCTATCTCTGGTTGCCCTGAACATCCAGCGACCGCGAAAATAGTTGTCAGGCCATTGAAAACGACGACCAAAGGTGATAGAGCCACCCGTGGTGTGAACATCGTAAGGTGTGGAGTAGTTAGATTGGTAACTTAAATAGGAAGCTGAATTTCCCTGACTCCTATTTTGGTCAAAGACACTGATTCCCAACAGATTTGGGGTATCAAACAACCAGGGTTCCATAAAGCTGACGGAAAGTGCTTCGTAACTATAGGCCCGTTGAAAATTGAATGACAATTGCTGGCCATTTCCACGAAAGTTAGGGAATTGCAAGCCAACTGTTCCAATAAATCCATCACGTTCACTATATCCAGCACTGGCTGTAGCAGTTCCTGTATTCTTTTCCTCTACCTCAAAGACCAGATCAATCTCATCTTCATCATACGGAATTACATCAGGAACCACATTCCCAAAGTAGTTCAGAATCATGATCTCTCGCTGCGAACGCATTAAGGCCGTTCTGCTAAACAGATCTCCAGGAAATATTCTAAGCTCTCTACGGATCACATTCTCTTTGGTCTTATCATTACCAATAATTTTGATATGACGAACATGAACCGGATTCATTTCATTGATTTCCAGTGTCAAATTGACAGTATCAGCAGCAACTGGTTTTTCAATAGGAATGATTTGACTGTAGAGGTATCCCTTATCCATATAAGGTCCGCGGACACCTAATTCAATGGCTTCCATCAGTTTCTCAGAATTGTAGACATCACCCCTGGCAATACCCAGGGCTGCCAAAATATCTTCAGATTCAACTACCTCGTTGCCTGTAACCTTCACATCCCCGTAGTGATACTTTTCACCTTCATACAGATCGATCTGGAAAAACATTTTCTTTAGATCTTCTGAGTAATAGAGGCTGTCTCCTAGAACTTCAGCATCGCGATAGCCCAATGCGTGCATTTGGTTCTCGATAGCTCGTTCATCGGCTCGGAGATTATCAATGGAGAATTCTGTCTCGGCCCAAAATTTCCACCAGCGTTCCTCTTTGATCTTCTCCATTTTCTTTTTCAATTTACGGTCAGTAAGTTGAGTGTTTCCATTAAAATAGATCCCACCAACAGAAACCTTCTTATTCTCGGTGATCTGGAATTTAACACCGCGAGTATTCGCCTTCACACCTTCAAAAGTGGTTGGTTCGATCTCCGCTAATAAGTAACCATCCTCGTAGTATAATTTCTCAATAATACGCTGACTCTCATAAACGATGAAGGGTGTTAATGCTTGACCGGGATGGATTCCCAGTGCTTCTTCAATTTCATCCGTCTTGAGTTTCTTATTTCCCTCAAGGACAACCTTATCCAGTCTGGGATACTCTTCCACAGAGATTATGAGAAATGCCCCTGCGGCGGTTTCTCTATCAGTGAGTACCTTGACATCAGAAAATAGATCAAGACTCCAAAGCTGTTTTATAGCATCTGAAAAATTCTCCTGGTTTGCATCCATACCGGGGCTTAGTCCAGAGACAGAAATAACAACTTCAGGGGTTGCTGTGACCGTACCAATAACATCAATACTGGCGATCTTGATCGTAGATGATTGCTGTTGTCCCAAAGACAGGGATGTGGCGAAAATCATTGTTGCGAGAATAGTAATAAATTTTTTCATATGTTAACGAACGTCCTAACTGTGAATTTGTTCACTGACTTGTCCGTATCTTCTCTCTCTTTTTTGGTAATTATCAATTGCTTGTAAAAAATCTTCTTCGCCAAAAGCAGGCCAATACACCGGGGTAACAAAAATTTCCGTATATGCTGACTGCCATAATAAGAAATTGCTGAGTCGAAATTCCCCACTTGTTCGGATCAATAGATCAGGATCTTTAATGTTTGCAGTGTAAAGATGCTGTGAAATAACATCATCATTAATATCATCTGCTGTCAATTCCCCTGCTTCAACCGCTTTGCTAATAGCTTTTACCGCTTGAACCATCTCCTGGCGACTTCCATAGTTCAGTGCAAGGTTCAAATTCAAACCCGTATTCTTTGCAGTGCGTTCAATTCCGGCTAACATCCCTTTACGTGGACCGGCGGGCATGGATTCCAGGTCACCGATCACAGTAAGCTTGACATTATTCTTGTGAAGGTCTTCCACTTCTTTCGTAATGGTATCCAACAACAAATTCATGAGAGCGGAGACTTCAAGTTTTGGCCGATTCCAATTCTCGCTTGAGAATGTGTACAAGGTTAATGTCTCCAGACCCAATTGACCCGCTATTTCTGTTACCCTACGAACTGATTTTACTCCAGCTCGATGGCCAAAGATCCTGGGTTTAGATTTAGATTTTGCCCAACGTCCGTTCCCATCCATAATGATGGCAATATGTCTGGGAAGATCCTTCCTGGACAGTACTTCAGACTTTAGTTTATCTAATTCTGCAGGTGCCATGCGCTATCCAGTTTATTTCATACCTAAAGCTTGTCGGCCTAAATCACTAATTCGTTCCGGGCTCCAGCGAGGCTCCCAAACAATCTCTACACTTGCTTCGCTCACATCGCCAAGCTCTTCAATGGCGTCTTTCACATTCTTGGTAATTACAGAATGCATGGGACATCCTGTGGCCGTCAAGGTCATATTGACATGGACTTTGGAGCCATCAATCTCAATATCATAGATCAATCCGAGATCAACCAGATTAACGGGTATCTCTGGATCATACACTTTACGAAGTAAATCCAATATTTGGTCTTTAGTCGCCATGAATTGGGTTAGCTCACCAGCTCATTTACTTTGTTGGCAATATCTCTAAATATCTGAGCTGCTTCAGAATCTGGTAAATGTATTACGAGAGGCTCACCCGCCTCACCAGCCCTCATGATCTCTTCATTCAGAGGTATCTTGGCCAGCAGAGGAACTTCAAGACGAGCACTTTCCTTATCTCCGCCACCCGTTGAGAATATCTCAGATTTGTGACCACAATTTGTACAAATGTGATATGACATGTTCTCAACAATTCCAAGTACTGGGGTATTCACTTTCTCAAACATGTTAGCACCACGTTCAACATCTTTAAGAGCCAAATCTTGGGGTGTTGTGACGATCACTGCACCGGTAAGTGCAATTTGTTGAACAAGGGTTAACTGAACATCACCCGTTCCCGGAGGTAAGTCCAAGATCAGATAGTCTAATTCTCCCCATTGTACGTCGAACAAGAACTGAGAGACCATTTTTGCTACCATGGCACCTCTCCAAATAACAGGAGAGTTATCTGACAACAAAAACCCCAGAGACATCAATGAAATATCATACTTACTGATGGGTATAATTTTGTTGCCCTCGGCAACTTTAGGGACTTCATGCACACCCATAGTGATGGGTAAGCTGGGTCCAAACACATCGAGATCCAGAATACCAACAGAATGACCTTGTTTTCTGAGTGCGGTAGCCAAGTTGGCGGCAACCGTTGATTTACCAACGCCACCTTTCCCACTAGCTACAGCAATTGTATATTTTACACCTGGAATTGAGGGCGGTTTTGCCGGTTCATCAGGACTTGCTGAAGCAGCTTGCGCGCCAGCTCCCTGGATTATCTCGATGGTAACTTTTTCATAACCACCTGAACGTAGTGTCTGTTCAATATTTGATAGAATCTCCTGGCGAACATCTTCCTTTTCACTGGTAAATTTCACACCAAGCTCTACACCATTATCTGATTCTTTTACATTTTGGATAAGTCCAAAGGCGACCACATCCTTGTTAAATCCAGGATACTTTACCTGCTGTAAAAGTGTTTTAAGTTTATCTTGAGTCATTACTTAACATTTCCTTTAAGTTTCATAGCTCACCAATATAGTTTTCAATTCTTCAGATGCAGGGAAAATGATGGTTCTGACAGAGAAATCCAGACCGGTGTAACTTCATATGTCAATCACGATATTTCCGACTAGAAACAGAAAAGGTCCCCAAGAAGGAGACCTTTAAATTCAACTGTAAGACAGCTAAATGATTGGATTGTTTAAAATCAACCAGTCAGCTTTACATAGCGAGCCATGAGGACTTCTTCCGTTTCTACTACACCAACGGGAATACAGTCTACAGGGCAAACTTCAACACATTGTGATTCGTCAAAATGACCTTTACATTCTGTACAGAGATCTGGATCGATTTCATAGAACTCATCCCCCTCAGAAATCGCTTCATTTGGACATTCTGGTTCACAAGCACCGCAGTTAATACATTCATCAGTAATTATTAGAGACATGAAACCTCCTGTGATTTTCTATCTCAATTTATTTGACCACGCAACAGGATAATTTCCTGGTGGCCACTATGGCTATATAGCTGTCTACCTTGTACACAGCATACGTACGCAATTTTGTACATCTAGTCAAAGAACGTGCAAATATGTAGGTCGGATAGGCAAATCCCAAACACTATTTGAAGGCAATACTTGCTTAATGCGAAATTTTTAATTTTTTTACCTGATCTAACTTTCAAATCCTATATTGGGAGTATCAAAACACATTGTTTTAATGCAGAATGGCAGAGTATATGTCATCTACAGCCATGAGGATTCTATGAAAATTGCCTACCTAGACGGAGTTCGATTTTATCGCGTGCTTTATGCCGGTGTCCAAAGTTTACTCGATGAACAAGAATACTTAAATAAAATCAACGTTTTTCCTGTGCCTGATGGTGATACTGGAACTAACATGGCCTTTACCTTAATGGGCATTATTGAACATATCCAAGCTCACAGCAGAGTCCCTTTAAATGAGCTGAATCACCTAGTCGCAGAAGCAGCCTTGGATAATGCCCGTGGTAATTCCGGCGTGATTCTAGCCCAGTTTTTTCAAGGATTGAGCCAAGGTCTTGCTCCTTTTACTGCCGTAAATACCAGCCAATTTGCCGCTGCCACAAAAATAGCTGTTGACGAGGCCTATACTGCCCTGTTAAATCCCAGAGAGGGTACCATTCTTTCCGTCATGAGAGCCTGGAGCGATAGCCTGGAGAAAGCATCCCAAACCAGTGCAGATTTTCAGCATATTTGGAAAGTCTCAATGGAGGCATCACAGAAAGCGCTTGATTATACTCCTGAGCAGCTACAGGTACTCAAAGACGCCGGTGTTGTAGATGCAGCCGGTCGAGGTTTCCAAAGTATTCTGGAAGGTGTCATGACGTTCATGGATACAGGCAATATCCGGCAGCTCCCTGAGATTGAGATAGAATTTTCCGCTGCGGCAATGGAGATGGCCGAACAGACACTTGATAATCTCAACTACCCCTTTTGTACTGAATGTATTGTTGTCGCTGAAAATATCTCCAGAGATGCATTGAACAAAGCCATTCAAGACAAAGGCGATAGCATAGTTATCGCTGGTTCAAAGCATCGGGCAAAAATCCATATCCATACGGATGACCCGACTGAATTATTCGGTTTGTTGGAGAACTATGGTGAGGTTCACCAGCAAAAAGTTGATGATATGCGAGATCAGAACAAAAGTGCGCTCTCTGAGAATAAGATTGCCCTTGTGGTTGACTCCACCTGCGATCTTCCGGCAGAAATCATTGAAAAACATCATATTCATGTCGTCCCGGTCAGATTAAATTTTGGAAAAGAACAATTTATAGACCGTGTGACCATCACCACCGATGAATTTTACAAACGACTAGCCAAGAGTAATGTCCATCCACAAACATCTCAGCCCCCACCTGCTGATTTTAGGCGGATGTACCAGTTCCTATCCTCGCATTATGAATCTGTTATTTCACTGCACTTACCAGCAGTCCTGAGTGGAACCCTGCAGAATGCTTCAGCGGCTTTAGAAAAGGTAAAATTTAGAAGTGAGGCTAAATTGTTTGACATACTTTCTGTTTCAGCAGGTTCAGGCATGGTTGCCCTGGAAGCAGCGGAGGCAATTGATGCCGGTGTAGAATTTGCTGAGGTTGAGAACCTTATCAGCAAAGCAATCCAGAATACAGATATATTTATTGGGCTAAAAACCCTGGATGCTGTGCTAAAAGGTGGACGACTGAGTGTTAATAAAAAACGAATTATTGATTTTCTCAGGCTGAACCTAATACTTGGTATAAACAAAGAGGGCTATTTAAAGCCGTGTGGCGCCACAGTTGGCAGAAATAACCTATTTAAGAAATTTGAAAAATTCGTCATGAAGAAAGCTAGCAAGCGAACAATCAAGCGGATTGGCATCGTACATGGGATGAACCCTGATGTCGCTGAAGACTATCGAAGGGCGTTTAGTTCACAGTATCCAGAGGCAAGCATTTTTGTTTCTGATTTTTGCCCGGCCTTAGGTGTACATGGTGGTGTTGGCGCAGTAGGTATTGCTCTTCAATACGCATAATCTAGACTCTAGTTTTTTGAGATACTCGATTATATTTATGGAAATAAAAAAGGACCATTGAAATGTTAGAACTGCTTATTCTTATTTTTATCGCATACATCATTGGATCAACCCCTACCAGTATTATCGTATCAAAAACGGTTTACAAAAGTGATGTTAGAGAGCATGGTTCCGGTAATGCCGGTGCTACCAACGTATTTCGCACATTTGGATGGAAACCCGCATTGTTTGTTACTCTAGTTGATATATTTAAAGGCTGGTTGCCAGCCTACGTTGCAGGAAATCTCAATTCTGATTCTATATTATTTGCGTCCAATCCTGACGCATTGATGATCATTGCTGGATTTGCAGCTGTCCTGGGACACACTTATACTATTTTTGCCGGATTTAAGGGAGGTAAAGGGGTTGGCACTATGGCGGGAATGCTTATTGCACTTTTCCCAATCGCCCTACCCATTTGTATTCTAGTGTTTATTCTCACCCTTATCACAACAGGGATTGTGTCCCTGGGAAGTATGCTGGCTTCAGTAGCTCTACCTGTGACACTCTTTATTATTGGGGGCATGAATCCTGAGATGGAGATATCATTAACACTTCGGATATTTGCACTGATCATCCCAACATTCATCATTTTTACCCATCGCTCAAACATTAAGCGAATGATGGATGGGACAGAGAATCGATTTGAGAAAGCGCGGATATTTAAGAAGAAATAGAGGTTCATTCTAGCATTTCTCGTTTTACCGAGCGCACCTATCTAAATGATTTTATTCACCCTCGTCATATGTCTTTGCGAGACCCCTAGGGTCGCGGCAATCTCTAGCTCTTTGGTATCTGAAATTTGGAGATCGCCACGCGTCGTCTATCCTGAGTAGCATCGAAGGGCTCGCGAAGACACATGATACGTATCATTACTCAATGGTATTTGGTTTTGCTCTACTTAAAACTTTATAACTATTCTCTGCGCTCGGCGCCTGCCACGGCGTAGTGTAACGAAGACGGGCGAACTCTGCGAGAGGTGAAAAAATTTGAAGATCTTATTTCCCCCAGAATTTATTCATCTTTTTCTTAACGGCTTCGATCTTTTTGATCTCGGCTTTGGCTTTGGATGCGAAGTAACCATTGGGCTCAATTTTTAGTGATTCACGGTAGTCATCTAAGGCAGCATCATAATCCGTTCTATTGTTCTTATATCTCGCCTGCCCCATGAGGAAGTAAGGGAGACCTGATTGGGGATTCAGGTTTGCTGCTTTACTATAATCAGAGATAGCATCCCAGAGACCTTTATGCGCACCTCTGGTGTATTTCCTGTTCCCATCTAACATCAGTCGACAAAACTTATCCTGCTTGGACCCTGGGGCTAAAGTAGCGATTTGCTGGGCTGCTTTTCTGGCTTCTTTCCACTGATCCGTACCCATGACTTTTAGAACACGTTCGTACCAAAGATTTAGCGCAAGCGATTGGAGAGAGTCACTCTCATAACCGGCTTTTAAAGCCTCATCATAATAGCGGGCTGCAGTCACCCGTTTCCCAGCTTTGAATGCCGATTCATACGCTAAGCGATATACTTTAGCATTAGAACCATCTGCTGCTATCAAGCCTTCATAATGAGCTAAAGCCCCAGCATAATTCCCAGCCTCAAACAATTCAACACCTGGTTTTATATCAGGGCCCAAGAGCCCTGCGCATGTAACAAACACCAAGGAAATGGCTATTAACGACGGTCTCGTCAGAATTTTCAGCATAACGCCCTCAATTTACTTTTTAAACAAAAGCGAGGAACCAGGTCCTCGCTTTATGCTCAAATATATTTTAAAATATATATTTAATGCCAGGTCAAACGTCCCATGAAAGTGGAAACATCCATTTCCTCACTGTAGAGCTTTAAGACGTCAACTGCATCAGCTGTGGCAGCGATGGAGACTTCATCCTTGTATTGTACTTTAACCACAACACTCACACGATCAACCTTTGCATTGGTTTTCTTTATGGCTGCAGCACTTGCAGCATAGGCTACCAATAGTGCTTCATCAAAGCGGTTGCGCCCTGATTTAACAATTACTAGAAGCTGGAGGATAGTCTTTCCACCTTCTTCATATGTCTTTAACTGAAAATCAGCATAGTCGACCTGGTAGCGATAGCTATTAAATATCTTTTGAGCCTCTTTGTACATTGCTGAGTTTGATTGCCCAAAACTAAATGATGCAAGGAGTAGCAGGCTCATCAGAATTAATGTCAGTTTTTTAATTTGCACCGGTATTCCTCCAATTCAATCACTGTTTATGATTGAGCAATATACGTTTTGCGCGCACCGAATCAAGCGATATGGACTATGCGCCATAAATCCAATGGTTCTAGATTATTTGCACACCTCTGGTGACAATGTTTTTTGCCTGATTTGAAGCATAATTGTAGGGTAGTTGTTTATAATTGGATAAGTCCCAAACCACGGCATCAGCACGATAACCATTGTACAAGAATCCCGTCTCATGAGATACGCCCAATGATTTTGCGGCTCCATAGGTTGTTGCTTTCAAAGCCTCGAGAGGTGTTAGGTGAAGGTAGATAACGGCTAAGGTCATTATAAAGGGCATTGAGAAGCTCATATTGCTACCTGGGTTGAAGTCTGATGCCAAAGCCAGGGTGATACCAGCATCAATCATTTTTCTAGCTGGAGCCCATGTGTTGCTCCCGAGAAAGAATGTCGTTCCAGGAAGGAGAGTAGCCACAGTACCAGACCCAGCCATAGCCCTAATCCCATCCTCAGAAATAGCCATGAGGTGATCTGCTGATAGTGCCTGCATTCTAACCGCCAATTCAGCACCACCCGTTGAAACAAACTCATCGGCATGAAATCGAAGTCCAAGTCCGTATTTTCTAGCGGCCTCTAGTATCTGCTGTGTCTCATCAGGTGTATAGACACCCTCTTCACAAAAGACATCACAAAAATCTGCTAATTCCTCTGAAGCTACCTTGGGAATCATTTCTTCTATGATCAAACGGATATACGCCGCTTTATCATTCTGGAATTCATCAGGTACTTCATGAGCTCCCAAAAGAGTTGAGAATGTTCGTATGGGGCTTTTTTGAGATGCCGATTGAATGGCACGAAGCGATTTTAACTCCGCCTCGGTAGATAAGCCATACCCACTTTTACATTCTACCGTAGTAGTTCCATGAGTTAACATGCTACAAAATCTTTGGTAGATCAGTTCACTTAAAATATTTTCAGGCATTTTGCGCAATTCACGAACGGAACTCCGAATACCACCACCTGCTGCGGCGATCTCCTGATAGGTTTTGCCCTGGGATCGCATGGCAAATTCTTTTTCCCGTGTTGCAGCAAAAGCAGGGTGAGTATGTGAGTCGATGAGACCTGGAGTAACAAGCTTCCCCTTAGCATCCAAAAAGTCGGAGTCAGAGTATACGTGAGAAGTATACTCTGTAAATCGGCCAGCTTCAATCAGCCAGGTTCCACCACTCCCCACTTCCATTTGATGAGTAACAGGATTCCAACTGACCCACTGACCAATATTGGTAATCCCTTTGATCTGATCCGATTTGAACGTTAAACTCATGGGTGTTAACCATTTATCATAGGTAGTTTTACACCTCGTTCATTAGCCACATCCACTGCTAATTCATAACCAGCATCTGCGTGTCGAGCAATACCCATTCCTGGATCTGTCGTAAGTACTCGTTGCAGTCTCTCATCCATCTCTTTTGAACCATCCGCAAGAATAACCATTCCAGCATGAATGGAATATCCCATACCAACACCACCACCGTGATGAACAGACACCCAGCTTGCACCACCAACTGCGTTTACAAGAGCGTTCAGGATAGGCCAGTCTGCAACAGCGTCTGAGCCATCGAGCATGGCTTCGGTTTCACGGTTCGGAGAAGCAACGGATCCTGAGTCTAGATGATCACGTCCAATAACAAGAGGAGCAGAAATTTCCCCATTGCGGACCAATTCATTCATGGCCAATCCTAGTTTTGCACGTTCACCATAGCCAAGCCAACAGATTCGGCTGGGTAATCCTTGAAATTCAACTTGATCTTGAGCCATATCGATCCAACGAATCAGTGCTTCATCTTCTGGGAACAATTCTTTAACTAATTCATCAGTTCGATAAATATCCTTGGGATCGCCTGAGAGGGCAACCCATCGGAAGGGACCTTTACCTTCGCAAAAAAGCGGACGAATATAGGCAGGGACAAATCCAGGAAAATCAAACGCGTTCTTAACTCCAGCTTTCTCAGCCTGGGCTCTAATGTTATTCCCGTAGTCAAAAACAATGGAGCCAGCTTTTTTGAAAGCCAGCATGGCTTCTACATGACGAGCCATTGACCGATAACTCATCTCAATATATTTATCCGGATCAGAAGTTCTTAAAGCATTCGCTTCGTCAAAACTGAACCCGTGAGGATAATACCCTCTCAATTCATCATGAGCTGATGTTTGATCTGTTACTACATCAGGAATAAAACCGCGAGTCATTAGTTCAGGAAGGATATCAGCTGCATTGGCCTCGAGACCAATGCTAAGGGCTTTGCCCTCTTTTTTTGCTTCACTTATCCATCGTAAAGCTTCAGCAAGATCTTTTGTGGCTTTATCCAGATAGCGGGTTTCAAGACGTCTTTGAATTCGTGAAGGATCAATTTCAATGACCAGGGCAATTCCATTATTCATGGTCACTGAAAGCGGCTGAGCACCGCCCATTCCTCCCAGACCGGCTGTGAGTACAACTTTCCCCCTAAGATTAGATCCATAATGCTGTTTTGCCAGGGCAGCCAGTGTTTCGTATGTTCCTTGAAGGATTCCCTGACTTCCGATATAGATCCAACTGCCGGCAGTCATTTGGCCATACATCATCAAGCCTTTTTTATCCAGCTCGTTGAAGTGCTCCCAATTGGCCCAATTAGGGACCAACATAGAGTTACTGATTAATACGCGTGGAGCTTGTTCATGGGTTTTGAAGACGGCAACCGGTTTACCCGATTGTATCATTAAGGTTTCATTGTTCTCGAGTTCTTTTAAGGCTTTGAGGATTGCATCGAAGGATTCCCAATTGCGGGCTGCTTTTCCGTACCCACCATAGACGATGAGTTCATCTGCGTTTTCAGCAACATCCGGGTGGAGATTATGTTGTATCATGCGATAGGCTGCTTCTTGATGCCACCCCTTGCAATTCAGGGTATTACCGATTGGCGGTTTGATCGTCCGTCCCATAGAACCTCCTATTTACGCATATTGCGATGTATCTTGTCGAAATACCTTGGGTCTTTCTCATACGTGTCATATGAGAAGATAACTAAATTATTGAATCCTGCACTCCTTGCTTGATTAATTTTCAAGCTGGAGGTGGTACTATTTTGATTGTAAGTAGCAATGCCCATAAATATTTGATCTAAGGGAATATTTTCATTCTTCATCATGGACATACTATGCGAAAAACCCTGAGCAGCCTTAGCGTAGTTCATTGGAATTACGAAATCCATACTCCCATTTTTCAACCAGGTGGGCCAATCCTGAAAAAATCGTTTCCGGGCAATTTCCGGATTCGGTTTTACCGCTGCTGATAATTTTAACGAGGGGTTGATCTGGTGCATGCTATTATCAATCCTGGCAATAAAACTGCTGAGCTCGTCTCTCCTAAAAGCGTTCCAATAGAGCCAATATTTCTCTTTATCTTCAGGATTCAATCGATACCAATATGAGCCATTGCCATTCCCCAGTGTAATGGGATCAACATTGTACTTCATGAGAAATTTCTTGCGCCCTGCACGATTGTATCCATAATCACGATCCTGATATCGGATATAATCAAGATGGATACCATCCAGTCTATAATTTAGGGCTAGCTCATTGATCACCTGTAGTAAATGATTATTACTCGCATCATTTAAGGGTGAGAGATAAACTCCTTCTCGTCCATTACGGCCATTCTGAGCAACAAATTCCAAGTCACTTTTACCATGACCATTGATCTCCACCCATTCTGGATGTTGATTAACAATATGATATGGGTCTGAGGGAAGTTTACGAGCTGACCATGAAAGATACATATTAACCCAAGCATGAACTTTAATGCCTTTTGAATGAGCTATGGGAATAATATCAGCCAGTGGATCGTAGTTTCCCTTAGGCAAGAGATTTGCTCTTGCAACAATTTGACTGTTGTAGTAGGCATCACCTCTACCCCGAACTTGTACAAAAAGGTCAGTGTAACCATTTTCGCTAGCGAAAGTAACGAGACGACGAACTTTTTCGGGTGATGTGATGGAATGACGTACAACCCAGATACCTTGAACAGGTTTAGCTGCCAGAGTTTGGGTGAAGCTAAGTAGAAGTAAAAAGGCAGGGATTAACCCTGCCTTATAGTATTTAATTTTCATCAAATTCTCAGAGAAGAATCAAACAATCAGGACTTTTCAGCTTCGGCTTCGGCTTCGGCGTCGGTTTCCTCTACTTCAGCAGTAGCTTCTTCCGAAACTTCAGTGTCTTCAGCAATTACTTCAGGAGTTTCCTCAGAAACTTCTTCGGCAACTTCTTCAACAACTTCAGCTTGAGTTTCCTCTGCAACTACAGGAGCAGCTACAGCTTTCTTCTTTTTATCTTTGGCTGGGGCTTCAGCAGCTGTTCCAGATTGATCGTAATCAACTAGGGAAAGTAATGATACATGTGCTGCATCATTTTTACGCTGTCCCAGCTTTATGATCCGAGTATACCCACCATTACGGTCAGCATATTGTGGAGCAATTTCATCAAACAGGATTTTGACTATGTCCTTATGAGGAATGACTCTTAGCACAAGTCTACGAGAGTGAAGATCACCCCTTTTAGCCTTAGTGATCAGAGCTTCAGCAAAACGACGAGCTTCTAGTGCTTTTGGATGCGTAGTCTTAATCTGTTTGTGCAGAAACAGGTTTGCTGCCATATTGGCCAACATAGCCTTTCTGTGACTGGCTGTCCTACCAAGTTTTCTACCATCTTTTCTATGTCGCATTGTATAAATCCAGCCTATTCTTCTGCAATATATTTATCAATGTCCATTCCAAAATGTAAGCCAAGCTCTGCGAGTTTTTCGTTAAGCTCAGTAAGAGATTTACGCCCAAAGTTTTTGTAGCGAAGCATCTCTTGTTCTTCTTTGCTAACCAGATCAGAAATATTTTTGATCTCAGCAGCTTGAAGACAATTGTAGGAACGTACTGATAATTCAAGTTCATCGATACTACGTTTAAGCTCATTACGGATGCGCAGAACTTCTTCATCAATTTCTGATTCAGGTTCTGTGATCAGTTTGATATCTTCAGTTACAAAGATACGAACATGATCAATGAGCATTTTTGCAGCATAGTTTACTGCTTCCTGTGGAGCAAGACTTCCGTCTGTCTCAACAGTCAGTTCCAACATTTCCAGATCCTCATCTTCAGCACCTTGAAGTTGGATAACTTCATGGCTCGCCTTTAATACAGGCGAAAAGATACTGTCGATAAAAATGGTACCGATTGGGTAATCAGGCAGTTTATTCTGTTCTGCAGGAACGTATCCGCGACCTCTCTGAATCCTTATTTCAACACTGAGCTCAGCATCGTCATTCAATGTGGCGATGTGATGATCAGGGTTTAAAATTTCAAATTGGTCTTCCCCATTATTGATATCACCAGCGGTGAACATACGGGAGCCTTTGAGTGTAAGCTGTACTTTATCAGGATTTGAATCCAGAAGTTTAAAGCGAACACCTTTCAGGTTGAGAATAATGTCTGTCACATCTTCTTTAATACCGTCGATGGTAGCAAACTCATGGAGCACATTGTCCATACGAACACTTGTTATGGCGGCACCTGGCATAGAGGACAGCAGAACGCGTCTGAGTCCGTTACCAATAGTGATGCCGTAGCCTCTTTCGAGTGGACCGACTTCAAAAGTTTGATGGTTGGAAGTTCCACCATCTTTGATCTTAAACGACGTGGGTATGTGAAAGTTAGGCATGGTATCCTTTCTTCACTTTACTTGGAGTACAACTCTACGACGAGTTGCTCATTGTATTCATCATGTACCTGATCACGAGCTGGGGCTTCAACATAGACACCTTCCATGTTAGCCTTATCCAACTTCAACCAGGGAAAACTTCCTTCGCCTTGAACGCGACGCATGGCATCATGAATAAATTCAAGTTTTTTGCTTTTCTCGCGAACTTTGATCATATCTCCAGCTCTCATTTGATAGCTGGGAATATTCACTTTTCTATTGTTCACAAGAAAATGACCATGTGTTACGAGCTGGCGGGCCTGACGGCGTGTACGAGCAAAGCCAAGACGATAAACTGTATTGTCCAGACGACTCTCTAACATTACTACCAGGTTATGACCAGTGATACCTGTTTTTTTATTGGCTTTCTTGAAATAGTTACGAAACTGTTTCTCAAGAACACCATAGAGGTATTTCATTTTCTGTTTTTCTTTAAGCTGCAAACCATATTCAGAGGGTCTACGGCGATATGATGGACCGTGTTGCCCCGGAGGATAATTCTTTGTCGGTGATGCAAATTTAGGCGATTCAAATGCCTGAAATCCTAATCGACGACAAATCTTCCCGCGAGGTCCATTAAAACGTGCCATAGCTATAATTCCTTAAACGCGACGTTTTTTAGACGGACGACACCCATTATGCGGCAGGGGTGTAATGTCCTTAATTGCTGTAATCTCAAGACCCAAGGCTGCAATAGACCGGATCGCTGATTCGCGACCACCACCAGGACCTTTTACGCGGAATTCAGCGCGCTGTAATCCGGCGTCCATGGCTTCTTTGCCAACCTTCTCTGCAGCTAAAGAAGCTGCAAAAGGGGTATTTTTTCGTGAGCCTTTTAAGCCGGCAGTACCAGCACTAGCCCACGCGATAACATTTCCATTTCGATCAGTAATACTAATGATCGTATTATTAAAGGTAGCCTTAACGTGAATAATTCCCTCAGGCTCAACTTTAACTTTTCTCTTTTTTCGGGATTTAGCTTGAGCTTTAGCCACTTACTATCTCCTAACTCTTCTTCTTGATGCCGACATTGCGTTTGCGACCTTTGCGTGTACGGGCATTATTTTTAGTATTCTGTCCGCGCACAGGTAAACCACGACGATGTCTTAATCCGCGATAACATCCAATATCCATTAGGCGTTTAATGTTCATCTGAGTTTCATTTCTCAGTGTACCTTCAACCCGATATTCTTTTGTAATGACATCACGGAGGTCTTTTGCTTGAGTTTCCGTAAGATCTTGTACTCTAATGTCGGGATCAACACCGGCTTTTTCACAAATTTCACCGGCAAATGTAAAACCGATACCATAAATGTAAGTTAGCCCATATTGGAGCTTTTTGTTTCTTGGTAAGTCAACACCTGCTATTCGTGCCAAGTGATTACTCCTTAACCTTGTCTTTGCTTATGTTTAGGATTTTCGCAAATAACTAACACCTTGCCTTTACGGCGAACCACTTTGCACTTATCACAAATTGGTTTTACTGATGCTCTTACTTTCATTGATCTACGTCCTATTTAGTTATTTGTAGCGGTAAGTGATCCGTCCACGAGAAAGGTCATATGGCGATAATTCAACCGTTACCTTATCTCCTGGAAGTATTTTGATATAATGCATTCGCATTTTACCAGATATGTGAGCAAGAACTTCATGACCATTCTCGAGTTTTACGCGAAATGATGCATTCGGGAGATTCTCCAGAATATTGCCATCAACCACGATCATTTTCTCTTTTGCCATAAGTCCTTAACCCTAATCAAATACCGTTTCTTCAGCAGTGCTGAGCACCACTCCACCATCTGCAGTTATTGCAATGGTGTGTTCAAAATGGGCTGAATACTGACCGTCCTTGGTCATGATCGCCCATCCATCTTTGCCGGTGAATATTTCTTTCACACCAGCATTGATCATCGGTTCAATTGCCAGACACATACCTTCCTTTAACTCCACTCCAGTCCCGGCTATTCCATAATTTGGAACTTGGGGATCTTCATGTAATTCTCGACCGATACCATGTCCTACCAATTCGCGAACAACGCCATACCCGTGTGACTCACAGAATGACTGAATAGCGTGTCCGATGTCATTAAGGTGGTTTCCCGGGATACATTGCCCAATGCCGCGGTACAATGACTCCCTCGTTACGTCGAGAAGTTTTTGATGCTCCTCCGAGATGGCTCCAACCGCAAAGGTCTTTGCATGATCTCCGTAAAATCCATCTACAATGGCACCACAATCTACACCTATAATATCTCCCTCATTGAGCACTGTTTTATCTGGAATGCCGTGCACAACTATATCATTGGGAGACAAACAAAGGGTAGCAGGAAAGTCATACAGGCCTTTAAAACCTGGAATCGCCCCCTGACTGAGGATGTAGTCTTCTGCAATTGTATCTAACTCCTGCAGAGTTACCCCTGGTTGAACATTTTCTTCAACCTTTAAGAGGGCTTCGTGTACGATCTTGGCAGCACGCCTGATCTTACGAATTTCATCCTTAGATTTGTACCGAATCATATCAAAAAGCGAAGTTTGGAAAAACTACATGCGACGTCGGCCGCGAATCTTCCCTGACTTCATAAATCCATCATAATGACGCATCAATAGATGGGATTCAACTTGTTGCAATGTATCTAGAGCAACACCAACCATAATCAGCAGGCTGGTACCTCCAAAAAAGCTGGCTACATCGTAGTCAACATTTAAAAAGTTCACAATTATCGATGGAAATACTGCAATCAATGCTAAGGCAATAGCACCAGGCAAAGTAACCCTTGTCAGTATATTATCGATGTATTCAGCAGTGCGTTTTCCAGGTCTAATCCCAGGAATAAAGCCGCCCTGCTTTTTCATATTATCAGCTACTTCAACTGGATTGAACGCAATTGCAGTATAGAAGTAGGTAAAAAATACAATAAACAACCCGAATACGGTAAGGTAGAATGGATGAGTATAGTCAAACAATCTCAACATTGTACCAACCCATGGGCTTTCAGAAAAATAAGTTCCCACCATGCCAGGTAACATCAAGATAGCCTGGGCAAAAATGATAGGCATAACACCAGCTGTATTAATTCTCATAGGAATATGAGTTGATTGTCCGCCATAAACTTTCCGTCCAACTACACGCTTGGCGTATTGTACAGGAATCTTTCTGGTTCCTTGAGTCAACAGAATAACACCTGCTACAACACCAATAAGAATTCCAATAAGCAATATTTCTGTAAAAATGGTATGGACATCGTTTTGCACATAGTGGATTTCCTTGAAGATTACCTGGGGTAAACGAACTAGAATTCCAATCATAATTATGAGCGAAATACCATTACCAATACCACGATCAGTAATCTGCTCACCGAGCCACATGAGGAATATCGTACCTGTGACGAGTGTAATAACAGTCAAAGCCATAAAACCAGCGCCACCATCTGGAACTACCTGTGCAGTTGAGCCACCAACGGAGGCCTCCATACTACTTAGGAATATTCCAATTCCCCAAGCTTGCATGGTAGCAATAAGCACCGTTGCATAACGAGTCAACTGAGTAATCTTTTTCCGTCCTTCTTCGCCTTCTTTCTGAAGTTTCTGAAAGTAAGGAATAACGGAACCGAGTAACTGCAAAATAATAGATGCAGAGATGTACGGCATTATACCAATAGCAAAGACAGTCGCTTTTTTAAAGTTTCCACCTGCGAAAAGATCAAATAAGCCCAAGAATCCTTGCATACCCTGCTGCAAATTATCAATAGCAGCGCCAAGGACATCAACATCAACTCCTGGGAGTGGAACGTGACTGCCAAGTCTAAAAACAGCAATAATTCCCAGTGTAAATAGGATTCGCTGTCTTAGTTCAGGGATTCGAAAAACGGTTTTGATTTTTTCGATCATCTACGTGTAACCTTTCCCCCGGCTGCAGTAATTTTTTCTTCTGCAGATTTGCTAAAAGCATCTACGGTAATTTCAACGGCTCGTTCGATAGCACCATCGCCAAGAACTTTAATCAAACTATCAGCTTTCTTGATAAGGCCGGCTTCAACTAAAGCGGCTGCATCAATAACCTTGGCTTCAATTCTTTCAAGATCACGAAGATTCACGATCTCATATTCTTTACGGAAGTGATTGGTAAAACCGCGCTTAGGAAGTCTTCTGTGCAGTGGCATTTGACCACCTTCAAATAGACCTGCGCTTTTGGAACCGGATCTTGAACCATATCCTTTTTCACCACGACCAGCGTTACGTCCCCAACCAGAGGCATTACCGCGACCGATCCGTTTTCTCTTTTTAGTAGAACCAGCAGCTGGTTTCAAGTCACCTAATTTCATTTATACTTTCTCCACAGAGACGAGGTGCTTCACTTTGAAAACCATACCACGAATGACATCGTTATCTTCATGAACAACACTGTGATCAATACGCTTTAATCCAAGCGCTTCCACTGTTCTCTTTAATTTTTCCTTTTGACCGATAAGCCCCTTGATCTGGGTTACCTTGATCTGATCGACTTTTTTCTTCGCACTCATTTTAGTTAAATAACTCCTGAATGGTAATTCCACGCTTACGAGCAATATCAGTTGCATCTTCAAGCTGGCCAAGTCCGTCCATGGTTGCTTTGATCACGTTATGAGGATTACGTGTCCCCAGAATCTTAGCTAAAACGTCTGTGATACCAACTTGCTCCATGATAGCACGAATAGCGCCACCAGCAATTATTCCAGTACCTGGAGATGCAGGCTTAAGCATGACGCGACCGGCACCAAATTTACCGATGACAGCATGTGGAAGGGTTCCGTTAACAATAGGGACACGAACAACGCTCTTTTTAGCATTTTCTTTTCCCTTATTAACAGAATTCATCACTTCATTGGCTTTTCCTAAGCCAACGCCTACATGACCATTTCCGTCGCCAACTACTACGATTGCATTGAAGCTAAACCGGCGTCCACCCTTAACAACCTTAGCAACACGGTTGATCTTGACGACTTTTTCTTCTTTGAATTCGATTTCGCTGGGATTAATCGATCGTTTCATTAAAACTCCAATCCTGCAGCGCGAGCTGATTCTGCCAATGCTTTAACCCGGCCATGATATTTGAAACCATTTCGGTCAAAAACGACCTTTTTAATACCTTCTGCCTTGGCTTTTTCAGCGATGGCCTGACCGAGAATTTTACTCGCATCAGTCTTGGTACTATCTTTTTTCAATTGACTTTTAATACCTTCCTGAAGATCTGATGCTCCAACGAGCACACGATGTTCAAGATCATTGACAATCTGAGCTGACACATGACGATTGCTGCGGAATACAACCAAACGTGGTACCTCTGCCGTTCCCGTCATCCGGGCGCGCAGAGCTTTTTTCTTTTTCAGCCTCTTTAACTCTTTTGCTGATTTAGGATACTTCACAGCTTAAATCCTTTATTTTCCAACAGTTTTACCGGCTTTGCGCCTTACGTATTCATCTTTATAGCGAATACCTTTACCTTTAAACGGTTCAGGAGGACGAACAGAACGAATCTTTGCAGAAATCTGTCCAACCAAATACTTATTGAAGCCAATTACAGAAAAGTTGGTATTCCCTTTCTTGACATCATAAGTAATTCCATCTACAGGACCGACATACACAGGGTGTGAAAAGCCTACATTTATAAGCAAGCCACCCTTTTCGGCTGAAACCGTATAACCAGTTCCGATTATTTCCATTTCACGGGAATAACCAGTGGCGACACCGTTAACTAAATTATTAATCAATGCGCGTGTCAAACCATGAGCAGCACGGGCATCTTTTTCATCAGAATTTCGGGTAATGATAATTTCATTCCCTGTCTGTTCCACCTTTACGAGAGGAAGAAAATCAACTGCATCGTCACCTTTGGGACCTTTGGCCTCAACTGAGCTTGCATTGATCTTAACTTCTACTCCAGAAGGGATCACAACGGGCATTTTTCCAATTCTTGACACTATAGACCTCTAAAGCTTACCAAACATGGCACAAGACTTCACCACCGACACGCTCTTTCTTAGCTTGCTTGTCAGTAATCACACCACGACTGGTTGTCAGAATCGCAATTCCGAGACCATTTCGTACTCGTGGAAGATTATCGGCAGGTACATAAAGACGACGACCAGGACGACTGATTCGTGTCAGACCACCGATAACGGGTGAGCCATTGGCTGTATATTTCATGTAAACACGTAATATATTTTGCTTATCATCTTCGACGATAACAAAATCTTTTATATATCCTTCCAGCTTAAGCAGTAACGCCATACGAACCTTCAGGTTGGAACTTGGAATATCAGTCCAACGGTGACCGGCTTGTTGCGCATTGCGAATGCGGGTCAGAAAATCTGCTACTGGATCATTCATTGACATTTAGAATGGTCTCCTTACCAACTGGCCTTGACAATGCCAGGAATTTCACCTTTTAAAGCCAACTCACGAAAACATATTCTACATAGACCGAATTTGCGAAGATACCCATGGGGGCGTCCACAAACACGGCAACGGTTATAGGCTCTCACCTTGAATTTGGGAGTTCGTTTGGCTTTGGCGATCAGGGATTTTTTTGCCATAATTCTAGTTGCTCCTATACCTGCTTGCGTCTGAAGGGAAGCCCAAGAGCCGTCAATAGCTCAAATGCTTCTTCATCCGTATTGGCAGATGTGGTAATACTGATATCCATGCCATTCACGCCTTCAATCTTGTCATAGTCGATCTCAGGAAAAATAATTTGTTCCTTGATACCGAGACTATAGTTCCCACGACCATCAAATGATCGATTTGGAACGCCATTGAAATCACGAACGCGAGGCAGAGCTATTCCGATCAGACGATCAAGAAACTCCCACATGGTTTTACCATGTAGAGTCACTTTAGCACCAACAGGATCACCGGCACGGAGCTTAAAGTTTGAAATAGCTTGTTTTGCACGTGTAATCACTGCTTTTTGACCTGTAATAGTTGACAGTTCATTGACAGCAGCTTCTAAACGACGTGGTTCTTCTTTTGCTTTCCCCAATCCCATATTAAGCGTGATCTTTTTCAAAACCGGAACTTGCATTTTACTGGAATAAGCGAATTTTTTCATAAGAACAGGAAGAACTTCTTCGTTGTACTTAACTTTTAGTCGAGGTGTATAATTACTCATATCTACTCACACCTTATCGATCGATGATCTCGCCGCTAGCCTTCAAATATCGGACCTTGCGACCATCATCTAAATATTTATAGCCAACCTTAGCAACTTTACCATCCTGAAGAAGAGAGACATTCGAAATGTGAATGGCTGCCTCTTTTTCAATAATACCTGATGGTGCATTAGCTGAGGTTTGACGTTGATGTTTTTTTATAAAATTGATTCCCTCAACCAGCACACGCTGTGTTTTTGGGAACACGGCCAATACTTTGCCGGTCTTACCTTTATCGGCACCAGACAGTACCATTACCTGATCATTTTTCTTAATCTTCATTCTCCAGCCCTCCTATAGCACTTCTGGCGCCATAGACACGATGCGCATGTGTTTTTTTTCACGCAATTCGCGGGCAACGGGTCCAAAGATACGGGTACCACGTGGTTCACCCTGTGCATTCAGTAGAACAGCTGCATTCTCATCAAAACGAATATAGCTGCCGTCTTTACGACGAATCTCTTTCTTGGTCCTCACAACAACTGCAGTAGAAACTTCACCTTTCTTAACTGAGCTATTTGGGATGGCATGCTTGACAGTTACGACGATCAAATCACCTACTGACGCGTAACGACGTCTAGATCCACCGAGAACTTTGAAACAGAGGACTTCCTTAGCACCTGTATTATCAGCGACTGTGAGTCGTGTTTCTTGTTGTATCATTGCTCTATCTCACCTTAGGCTTCTGCAGCCTGCTTAACGGTTTCCAGTAGTCTCCAACGCTTATCTTTAGAGATGGGACGACTTTCAATAATTCTCACCTCATCACCCACATTACTAGTATTGTTCTCATCATGAGCTTTAAATTTTTTGCTCTTTATGATATACTTACCATATAATGCGTGTTTCAAGCGGCGACTTACTTTTACGACAATGGTTTTATCCATAGCATTGCTTGTCACAACGCCCTGGAGGACCTTGCGACTTCCGCGGTCACTCATACTTCTTGTCCTTTACTTTTACGAATTCCAAGTTCATTCTCACGAAGTATGGTCTTGATCTGGGCAATTTCGCGGCGTAACTCTCTTAATCGAGTTGGCTTTTCCAACTGCTGAAGTGCTTTTTGGAAACGAAGATTTGCCATCTCAGTTTCATTATCAGAAAGCTTGTTCTGCAGTGCTTCAATTGTGTAATCTTTAAATTCAGAAGTCTTCATAATCAACTCTCGTGAATATCACGTCTAGCGACGGTTTTTGTTTTAATAGGTAATTTATGACCGGCAAGGCGGAATGCTTCCTGAGCAGTTGCAAGATCAACACCATCTACTTCAAACATAACACGGCCAGGTTTGACAACAGCGACCCAATACTCAGGGGAGCCTTTTCCTTTACCCATACGTGTTTCTGCAGGTTTGATGGTGACTGGTTTTTGTGGAAATATACGGATCCACATACGACCAGTCTTACGAACTTTTCGTACGATAGCAACACGAGTAGCCTCAATCTGCCGACTGGTTATCCAGCCAGCTTCAAGTGCTTTTAAACCAAAGGTACCGAATGAAACTTCATTACCTCTAGCAGCATTACCATGCTTTCTTCCGCGATGATGCCGACGGTATTTAACCTTTCTTGGCATTAACATTTTCTAATCTCCCTTAACCGGCGATTCCGACAGCTTCCCCGTTGCAGATCCACACTTTGACGCCAATAACGCCATATGTTGTGTGAGCTTCTACCAGGGCATAATCAATGTCAGAACGCAAGGTATGCAGCGGTACACGACCTTCATGGAAGGTTTCTGTACGTGACATTTCAGCGCCACCAAGACGACCGGAAACGGTAACCTTGATTCCTTCAGCACCCATTCTCATAGTTGACTGTATCGCTTTTTTAGCAGCGCGACGAAAAGCAATTTTCTTCACCAGCTGTTCACCGATATTTTTTCCTACAAGACGTGCACTTAATTCAGGACGCTTTATTTCATTTACATTTATCTGTATTTCACGACTGGTAAGTCTGCGAATTTCTTCACGTAGACGATCAACTTCTTCACCTTTACGACCAATAACGATACCTGGTCTGGCGGTTGAAATAGAAAGTGTGATCTTCTTACTGGTACGGGAAATATCAATTTTATCTACGGCAGCATGAGCAAGTCGCTGATGGATGTATTTCCGTAAAAGAATGTCTTCATTCAGCTTATCTGCAAAGTTCTTCTCGTCAAACCAATTTGAACTCCAGGTTTTGTTGAAACCGAGACGAAAACCTACAGGATGTGTTTTTTGACCCAAAACGACTCCTCTACTCTTTCTCTGCGACCACGATGGTCAGATGACTTGTGCGTTTTCTGATAATCGTTGCACGACCCATGGCACGTGGACGAAAACGACGCATTGTTGGACCTTCATCGACAAAAGCTTCTTTAATAAAAAGCTTATCGGCGTCTACTTCTGATCCTTCACGATTCAAGGCATTAGCAACAGCACTGCGAAGTGTTTTTTCAATGATCTTAGCAGCTTTCTTAGGTGTAAAATGCAACTTATTCATGGCATTCTCAACCTGAGTTCCTCTTACCTCATCCAATACCTGACGCACTTTTCGTGCTGATTGGTGGATATGTCTGGCTTTTGCTACAGCATCCATATCTTACCTCTTTGCCCTGTCGCCATGTCCACGATAGGTTCTGGTTGGTGAGAACTCACCAAGCTTGTGCCCTACCATGTTCTCAGAGACATAAACAGGAATGAATTTTTTTCCATTGTGAACAGCAAAAGTTAACCCCACGAATTCAGGAACAATCATAGAACGGCGTGACCATGTTTTGATCACAACACGTTTTTTGCTTGCCTTTGCAGCTTCGGCCTTAGCCATAAGCTTTACTTCGATATAGGGTCCTTTTTTAATAGATCTAGGCATAATAAATCAGACCTTATTTCTTCTTCCGACGAGCAACTATGTACTTGTTGGAAGCTTTATTCTTTTTACGAGTCTTATATCCTTTGGTAGGCTTTCCCCATGGAGTTGATGGATGACGACCACCAGAAGAGCGACCTTCACCACCACCCATTGGGTGATCTACAGGGTTCATGGCAACACCACGAACTTTTGGACGACGTCCCATCCAGCGGGAACGTCCAGCCTTACCCAAAGAAATATTCTCATGCTCTTTGTTACCCACTTCACCAAGTGTTGCGTGACAACGCTTGTGGATCATGCGCATTTCGCCACTGGGAAGTTTTAAGGTGACATAGTTACCTTCCTTAGCCATGATCTGTGCACCAGCACCGGCTGACCTGGAAAGTTGACCACCTTTACCTGGTTTCATCTCAATATTGTGGACGATGGAACCAGCTGGGATATTTTCCAAAGAGAGTGAATTACCTACCTTAATAGGTGCAGACTCACTGGAAATGAGTTGAGTTCCAACAACCAACTTGTGCGGAGCAAGAATATAACGCTTTTCACCATCAGCATAGATCAACAGAGCGATGTTAGCTGAGCGATTTGGATCATATTCGATCGAATCAACACGGGCTGGGATTTCGAACTTGTCTCTTTTAAAATCAATAATACGGTAGTGTCTACGATGACCACCTCCACGATGACGTGAAGTAATGCGACCATGGTTATTACGACCACCTGTCTTCTTTAACGGAGCTAGTAGGCTCTTCTCAGGATCAGTTCTCGTGATTTCCTCAAAAGATGAGGTCGTCTTGAACCGTTGTCCCGGAGTGATTGGTTTATAAGTTTTTACTGCCATATCAAACCGCCTTACGCCTGCTCATCACGGAAAAAATCAATTGCTTCACCTTCTTTGAGAGTAACGATCGCTTTCTTCCAGGAGGCACGAGGACCTTCTGTACGAATCACGCGACCACCACTTCTCATGGTAGAACGTTTGACTTTTCCATTCATATTCATAGTAGCTACTTTTTCAACTTTAACATCAAAACGAACTTCAACAGCTTTTTTGATATCAATTTTGTTTGCAGATTTCAACACTTTAAAGGCGTATTTACGTTCTGCTTCTTGATAGGCTGCACTTTTCTCAGAGAGAACCGGTGCGATAATTATATCATGACTCATACCATCTCTCCTTAGCTAGCTAACTGTTCGTTAAGAATTTCAACTGAAGCCTTATCCATAAGGATAGCTTCGTTGTCAATCAGATCATAAGCTGATACAGATGCCGTTTCAATAATGGCAACATTTTTCAAGTTGCGACCACTCAGCATCAAGCCTTCATCAAACCCGGAGGTCAGAATTAAAAGTTTTTTACCAGACAATTTTAAAGAATCTAAAAGCGTGATAATATCTTTTGTCTTAGGCTTATCGAGCTTAAAGGCGTCAATCACAAAGATTGAATCCATCTTGATCTTATCAGACAATACGCTACGACGAGCTAAACGCCTGACTTTCTTAGGCAAGGCCATATTGTAAGTCTTGGGTGAAATAGCGAAGGTATGTCCACCGCCTACCCATATTGGGGATCTAGTTGAGCCAGCGCGAGCACCACCTCTACCCTTTTGATTAAAAGGCTTCTTTCCACCACCACTTACCTCTGCACGACTTTTAGTCTTAACAGAACCTTGACGTAAATTATTTAGTTCGGCTTTTACTGCCAGATAAACAACATGCTCATTGGGCTCAATTCCGAATACGGAATCAACACATTCAACAGATTTTTGAGTTGCTTTACCAGCTGATGAATACAGTTTTAATTTCATAATTAACCCCTATCCATCAGTTCGACATATCCATTGTTTGGTCCGGGGACAGCCCCTTTTACCATAACAATGTGATTGTCAACGTCTACGGCAACAATTTCCAGATTACGAACACTGGCTCTTTTGCCGCCATAACGCCCGGCCATTTTCTTACCAGGCCAAACACGACTAGGATCAGAACTTGCACCAATAGATCCACCAGCACGTAGCTGATCAGATTTACCATGGGAAGCATGACCACCATGAAAATTGTGACGCTTCATGACACCAGCAAAACCACGACCTTTACTTGTTCCGGCGACTGTAACAAAATCACCTACCTCGAACAAATCAACATCGAGAGCATCACCTTCTTTTTTATCTCCAATATTCATATCACGAAATTCATGAACAAAATACTTGGGGGTGGCATTGGCTTTTTCGAAGTGGCCAATCTGCGCTTTAGTCGTACGTGATTCTTTTTTGTCTTTGTAACCAAGCTGAACAGATGAATATCCATCCCGCTCTTCAGTCTTAATCTGAGTAATAACACAGGGTCCGCCCTGAATAACGGTCACAGGGATTACCTGTCCGTTTTCATGCCAGAACTGTGTCATTCCCAATTTCTGTCCGATTAAACCTCTCATGTTACACCTTGATCTCAATGTCAACACCAGCAGGTAAATCCAATTTCATCAGGGCATCAACTGTCTTTGCAGACGAGTTGTGTATATCGACCAAACGCTTGTGAATCTTGGTTTGAAACTGTTCACGTGATTTTTTATTCACGTGGGGGGACCGCAATACCGTCACGATAGAACGCTTCGTGGGCAGCGGAATCGGCCCCGCAATAACAGCCCCAGTGGACTTAGCGGTTTGAACGATTCTTGCCGTGGACTTATCCAGCAGATTATGATCATATGCCTTGAGACCTATTCTTATTGTCTGTGACGGCATGGTTGGAATCCTTATCTAAGCTTTATGCTTTTTTACTTAATGATCTCAGTTACGACACCAGCACCTACAGTATGGCCACCTTCACGAATTGCGAAACGCAACTCAGTCTCCATAGCAATCGGCTGGATCAACTCGATCGTCAAGTTTACGTTATCACCGGGCATTACCATCTCTGTTCCCTCGGGAAGAGTGGCTACTCCGGTTACATCTGTTGTACGAAAATAGAACTGAGGACGATATCCCTGGAAGAATGGAGTATGACGTCCACCTTCTTCTTTTTTAAGGATATAGATCTTAGCCTTGAACTTCGTATGAGGGGTTACTGAACCAGGTTTGATACAGACCATACCACGTCTCAACCATTCCTTGTCAACTCCACGAAGCAATAGACCAACATTGTCGCCAGCCATTCCGCTATCAAGCAGTTTACGGAACATCTCTACTCCGGTAACTGTTGTCTTCTTACTCTCTTCGGTGATTCCAATGATCTCAATCTCTTCACCAACCTTCACAACACCACGCTCGATACGACCCGTTCCTACTGTTCCACGACCGGTAATTGAGAATACATCCTCAACTGGCATCAGGAATGGCTTCTCTACATCGCGCTCTGGTTCTGGGATAAAGGTGTCAATTGCGTCCATCAGTTCCATAATAGAAGCTGTCTTGGAATCATCTTCAAGATTACTTAATGCTTCCAGTGCTGATCCACGAATGATCGGGGTATCGTCACCAGGAAAATCATATTCATCCAGAAGTTCACGAAGTTCCATTTCAACCAGGTCTAATAACTCGTCGTCATCTACCTGATCTACTTTGTTCATATAAATGACCATGGAAGGTACGTTTACCTGACGGGCAAGCAGTACGTGCTCACGGGTCTGAGGCATGGCACCATCAGCTGCTGATACTACCAGGATAGCTCCGTCCATCTGGGCGGCTCCTGTGATCATGTTCTTAATGTAATCAGCGTGACCAGGACAATCTACGTGAGCATAGTGACGATTCTCTGTCTCATACTCTACGTGGGCTGTCGCAATCGTGATTCCACGTTCACGCTCCTCAGGAGCGTTATCAATACTGTCAAATGAACGAACTTCACTCAAACCTTTAGCGGCTAATACCTGTGTAATAGCGGCTGTTAATGTTGTCTTACCATGATCAACGTGACCGATAGTACCAACGTTAACGTGTGGTTTATTTCGTTCGAATTTTACTTTTGCCATTTTCTATTTCCTCCAGGCCTGCTTTATTCGCCTTAAGATTTCTCAAATACTTTTTCTGCAATATTATTGGGTACTGCCCCATAGTGATCGAACTGCATACTGAATACAGCCCTGCCCTGAGTCAAGGATCTAAGATCCGTTGCATACCCAAACATTTCGGAAAGCGGAACAAAGGCATTTACAACCTGTGCATCCTTACGAGGAACCATCCCTTGTACTTTCCCGCGACGTGAGGATATGTCTCCCATCACATCACCTAAATATTCTTCAGGAACCACGACCTCAACAGCCATACTTGGCTCCATTAATCTAGGACCAGCTTTTTTACAAGCTTCCTGAATGGCCATGGATCCAGCGATCTTAAATGCCATTTCGGAAGAATCTACATCGTGGTAACTTCCATCATAGAGTTCAACACGAACATCCATAAGAGGATAACCAGCCAGGACACCATTCTTTAGGGCTTCCTGCATACCTTTATCAACAGCGGGGATGTATTCACGCGGAATAGCACCACCAACAATTTTATTCTCGAAGTGATAGCCTTTGCCAGACTCATTCGGTCCAACCCTGATCATTACATGGCCGTATTGACCCTTACCACCAGTTTGACGTGAGAACTTGGTATTCTGCTCAACATCTTTGGTGATAGTCTCGACATAGGCAACCTGTGGAGTTCCAACTCTAGCACTCACTTTGAACTCACGAAGGATTCGGTCAACAATAATCTCAAGGTGTAGTTCGCCCATACCTCGAATAATTGTCTGACCTGTTTCGTGATCTACATTCACCAGGAATGTCGGATCTTCCTCAGAAAGTTTTGCAAGAGCAACAGTCAATGAGTCATTGTCAGCTTTTGACTCTGGCTCAATAGCAACCGAGATAACGGGTTCAGGAAAGTCCATAGACTCAAGCACCAACGGATGCTTCTGATCACATAGAGTATCTCCAGTGCGGGTGTTACGAAGACCGATGGCAGCAGCAATTTCACCGGCATAGATCTCGTCTCGCTCTTCCCTCTTGATTGAGTGCATAACCATCAAACGACCAACACGTTCCTTCTTTCCACTAATGGAGTTGAGAACAGAGTCACCCGTTTTAACAGATCCTGAATAAACCCTAAAGAAGGTCAATTTACCAACGTATGGGTCAGTCATGATCTTGAAAGCCAAAGCTGCAAAAGGTTCATCCTCATCAGCTTTACGAGAGATCACTTTCTCATTATCATCTACATCATGACCTTCCACAGGGGGAAGATCTAAAGGTGATGGTAAATAAGCAATAATCGCATCAAGCAATCGCTGAACGCCTTTATTCTTAAATGCAGAGCCAACCATTGTAGGGATCATAGATCCGTCCAAGGTAGCAGCTCGAATGGCTTTTGCGATTTCTTCAGGATTCAGGTCGACCCCTTCGAGATATTTTTCAAGAAGCGAATCATCGTAGCTTGCCACCTCTTCAATCAGGAGGTGACGATACTCTTCAGCCTTCTCAACCATATCTTTCGGGATATCACTATATTCAAAATGAGCTCCCAAGGAGCTGTCATTATATAAAATTGCTTGCATGGAGATCAGGTCGATGATACCGGTAAACAGATCACCTGCCCCTATCGGTAAAACGATGGGGACTGGATTTGCACCGAGACGCTTCTTAATCATTTCGATGACATTGTAGAAGTCAGCGCCAACTCTATCCATTTTATTAACAAAAGCGATACGTGGGACACCATACTTATCAGCCTGGCGCCAAACAGTCTCACTTTGTGGCTCAACACCACCTACAGCACAAAATAGAGCAACAGCCCCATCAAGCACACGTAGACTTCGCTCCACTTCCACGGTAAAATCAACGTGTCCGGGAGTATCAATAATATTAACCCTGTGATCTTTCCAGAAAGCAGTTGTAGCGGCAGATGTAATCGTAATACCTCTTTCGCGCTCCTGCTCCATCCAATCCATGGTTGCTGCACCATCATGAACTTCACCAATACGGTGCGTTCTTCCGGTATAATACAGAATACGTTCAGTCGTAGTGGTCTTACCGGCATCAATGTGCGCCATGATACCAATATTTCTTACACTATTTAGATCAGTTTTCTTCACAGTCTACCTAAAGTGAGCGAAGGCTTTATTAGCCTCGGCCATACGATGTGTATCTTCACGTTTTTTGATTGCACCACCCTCATTATTAGCAGCACCGATCAACTCAGCAGCTAATTTATCAGACATGGTTTTCTGTGAGCGTTTTTTTGCAAATGAAATAATCCAACGATAGGCCAATGCCTGGCGACGGTTAGCGCGAACTTCAATTGGTACTTGATAAGTTGCACCACCAACACGTTTGGATTTCACTTCAACAATAGGACCTACATTCTCGATAGCTTTTTTGAAAAGCTCCAGAGGATCACTTTTTGTCTTGGCTTTCATAATGTCAAAAGCTCCATACAGGATCTTTTCACTAAGACCCTTTTTGCCACGCTCCATGAGGTAGTTGACAAAACGAGCTACACCCACATCCTGATATACAGGATCGGGTAAAATACTTCTCTTTTCTGGTCTACGTCTTCGCATCAGTCAATTTCTTATGATTTAGGTCGTTTTGCGCCATAGCGTGAACGACTTGTTCTCCGATTTTCAACACCGGCAGTATCTAATGTGCCACGAATAATATGATAGCGGACACCTGGTAAATCCTTTACACGACCACCCTCAATCAAAACGATGGAGTGCTCCTGTAAATTATGGCCTTCACCCGGGATATAAGCCGTCACTTCAAATCCGTTAGCTAAACGGACACGAGCCACCTTCCGGAGAGCCGAGTTAGGCTTTTTCGGGGTAGTGGTATATACTCTTGTACACACGCCTCTTCTTTGAGGACATGCTTGTAGCGCTGGTGCTTTTTTCTTCTTAACAAGGCCTTTTCGACCCTTACGCACCAATTGATTAATCGTGGGCATTTATTCTCCTTTTAAAAAGCCGCACAGTATAATTTCAGACCTATGAGCAGTCAAGGTCATTTATTCACTTTCCTGCTCATGAGTTTCTCTTGAAATCACCTTAGCTTCTTCCCGCTTTTTCCTGACTTCCAGAACCTGTTGAGCAATCTCATTCTCAGGTCCTTCCGCCTTAATCTTGCCATACTTCGGTAAACCTGTTCCAGCAGGAATCAAACGACCAACAATGATATTCTCTTTTAAACCACGGAGAGTATCTGTTTTAGCATTGATAGCTGCATTGGTTAGAACACGTGTTGTCTCCTGGAACGAAGCTGCCGAGAATATACTTTCAGTATTCAGGGAAGCTCTTGTGATGCCCAATAATAGTGGCGTATGTGTTGCCGGCTCAGCATCACGATATTCCGGAAGAACCGCTTTATTTGATTTTAATTCTGTAATTGTTTCTTCCATCTCAGTACGATCTACGAGCTGATGCTCGGTATAGTCCGATTCACCGGCGGCCTCGATCACAACCATACCCAACACTCGCTCATTCTCGGTCTGGAACTGAAATTTGTCCACACGATCTTGATGGAGGAACTGAGTATCACCAGGATTTTCGACCTGTATCTTCTGCATCATCTGACGTACAATGGTTTCAATGTGCTTATCATTGATACGTACACCTTGCAAGCGGTAAACTTCTTGAATCTCGTTTACCAAATATTCTTGTACTTCGCGTTCGCCCTTGATACGTAAAATATCTTTTGGTGAAACAGGACCCTCACAAAGCCTATCTCCCGCCTGGATAAAATCACCATCGAGAACAATGATGTGACGTCCATAAGGGATAGTATATTCATACTTAACGTTGTCTGGAGTTTCAACTAGAATGGTCCGAACACCTCGCTTCAGATCACCATAGTGTACAATACCAGCAACTTCCGTTACCACTGAAGGATCGGCAGGATTACGAGCTTCAAATAGTTCAGCAACTCGTGGCAATCCACCTGTAATATCAGCTGTTCTTGATTTACCCTTGGAGAATTTGGCAAGAGTCGTTCCCGCTGTGATCTTTTGACCATCATCAACTGTTAGTACTGCCCCAACAGGAAGCACAACATCTTTACTGGTTGGGTTACCTTGACTATCGAGGATCTCGATACGAGGCGTCATCCGCATACCACGAGCATCAGTAATGGTTCTTTCAACCTTACCAGTCTCACCAGATTCCTCAACAAAAGTCATGTCTTCAACGATCTCGACGAAGCGGATAGTTCCACCATCCTGAGCAATAATAAAGTCAGTACGTGGATCCCAACGGACAAGTCCCTGTCCTTTGACCACTTTCTCGCCATCAGCAACTTCAACGACACCAGAATAAGGAACAGTTGCGCGTGTTAGAACACGGTTATTATCATCAACAATTTCAAGATGATTATTCCTAACAAGGGCGACACGTCCTAATTCTTCAGTCGGTTCAGATACCCGCAAACCTGTTGAATAGCGAATAGTACCATCATATTTGGCAGCTAATTCACTTTCCTCAATAATACGTGAAGCCGTTCCACCAATATGGAATGTTCTCAGCGTAAGCTGTGTACCAGGTTCACCAATTGCTTGAGCAGCCATAATTCCGACAGCCTCACCAGCATTTACCAGTTTAGCAGTTGACATGTTACGGCCATAACATTTAGCACAAACACCAAACTCAGCCTCACAGGTCAATACCGATCGAATACGAACGGCTTCTGTATTGGACTCTGAAATTTTCAGAGCTAATTTTTCGTTAACCAGGGTACCAACTTCAGCGATCATTTCGTCCGTTAGAGGATCAAATACATCTTCTTGAAGCACACGACCCTTGATCCGATCATGCAATGGCTCAATAACGTCTTCACCCTGCTTTAAGGCCTTAACGTCAATACCATTAATGGTACCACAATCTTCCAGACGGATAACCACATCTTGGGCAACATCAACCAAACGACGGGTCAAGTATCCAGCATCAGCTGTCTTAAGGGCTGTATCGGCAAGTCCTTTACGGGCACCGTGTGTAGAAATAAAGTATTCAAGAACGGTAAGACCTTCCTTGAAGTTGGAAGTAATGGGAGTTTCAATAATCTCGCCCTGACTACCTTTCAAGGATTTCTGTGGCTTAGCCATCAATCCACGCATACCTGCTAGCTGTTTGATCTGATCTGAAGATCCACGAGCACCTGAATCCGCCATCATATAAACAGAGTTAAAGCCCTGTTCATTGGATCTCAGCGAATCCATCATCATACCAGCGATCTGGTTTGTAGTATGGGTCCAGATATCTAGAACTTTATTGTAACGCTCACCCTCTGTTAACCAACCAGCTTTACGGTCATTATTGACCTTATCAACTTCTTTTTGTGATTTTTCAAGGAGGGCTACTTTTTTCTCTGGAACCAAAATATCTGATAAACCAATGGACACACCACTCTTTGTCGCATATTCGAAACCGAGGTTCTTCAAGGCATCAAGGAATAGTACGGTGTGGTAATTGCCAGCAAAGCGCATCACATCACTGATCAAATTCTCAAGTCGTTTCTTGGTAATTAGTTCATTAATGTATGGATACTTCTCTGGAAGGACTGTATTAAGGATAAGTCGACCTGGAGTTGTTTCCATGATCGCACCCTCAAAACGGACCTTAATTGTTGCGTGTAATGAAAGATAATTATTGTCAACGGCCAAAAGGACTTCATCAGATGAAGAGAAAATCATTCCCTCACCCTTTGATTTAGGTCGCATTTTGGTCAAATAATAGCAACCAAGAACCATATCCTGTGAAGGAATTGTGATCGGCGAACCATGAGCAGGATGCAAGATGTTATGACTGGATAGCATCAACATACGTGCTTCTGTTATTGCCTCTGGTGAAAGTGGCAAGTGAACGGCCATCTGGTCACCATCAAAATCAGCATTAAAAGCTGAACAAACCAATGGGTGCAAACGAATTGCACGGCCATTGATCAAGACTGGCTGGAAAGCCTGGATACCTAAACGGTGCAATGTTGGAGCACGGTTAAGCATGACAGGGTGATCTCTAACAACATATTCTAAAACATCATAGATCTCGGGCATCTTTTCTTCGACCATGACCTTTGCCTGTTTAGGTGTCTTGGCATAGCTGCGAACTAATAGCTCCGAAATAATGTGTGGCTTGAATAATTCAATGGCCATCTCTTTTGGAATACCGCACTCATGCAGCTTAAGATCCGGACCAACAACGATAACGGAACGACCTGAATAATCGACTCGTTTTCCCAAAAGATTCTGACGGAAGCGACCCTGTTTTCCAGAGAGCATATCAGAAAGTGATTTGAGAGGACGACGGGTTCCGGAGCGTACAGCACTTTGCTTACGGCTATTGTCAAATAACGAATCCACAGACTCCTGCAACATTCGTTTTTCATTCCTCAGGATAACATCTGGTGCTTTGATCTCCATGAGCTGACGCAGTCGGTTATTGCGAATAATAACACGACGATAAAGGTCATTAAGATCTGAAGCAGCAAATCTGCCACCATCAAGAGGTACTAATGGACGCAGCTCTGGCGGAATCACAGGCAGGATGGTCAGAACCATCCATTCTGGACGATTAGGAGTATCACTACCAGCAGAATCGAAAGCCTTGATCATACGAAGACGTTTCAGGGCATCCGCTTTTTTCTGCTGACTTCTGGTTGTTTTGACAATCTCCTTGAGTTCAAACATTGTCTTTTTAATCTCAAGATCACGAAGCATAGAAAGAATAGCTTCACCACCAGTTTTGGCAACGAAGACATCTTCCTCATCTGCACCAAGTGCATCGGGTCCGTAAATGGCATCTAACTCAATAAAATCCTCTTCATCGAGGATCTCACCAGATTCAACATCTGCCTTACCTGGAGCAATGACTACATAAGATTCATAGTAAATAATACGCTCTAAATTCTTAGAGGTCATTCCCAAAGTATGAGCAAGGGTGGAAGGTATTGATCTTAGGTACCAAGTGTGTACAACAGGAACAGCAAGGGTGATATGCCCCATTCGCTCACGGCGTACCTTTTTCCGAGTTACCTCAACACCACAACGATCACAAATAATTCCTTTGTAGCGAATACGTTTGTATTTTCCACAATGGCATTCCCAATCCTTAACCGGCCCAAAAATACGTTCACAAAACAAGCCATCTTTTTCTGGCTTGTAGGTACGATAATTAATCGTTTCCGGCTTGAATATCTCACCTCTAGATTCGCGAAGAATCTTTTCTGGTGAGGCCAGACGGATCGTAATTTGAGTAAAGTCGTTGACTACAGATTTATTAAGCAAAGGAGTACTCCCTTTTTACTTTAATTCCACATCCAGCCCCAAACCCTTCATCTCACGTAACAATACGTTAAAGGATTCAGGAATTCCGAACTCAGGTAGGTTATCCCCTTTAACAAGGGCGTTGTAGGCTCTTGAACGGCCCTCAACATCATCAGACTTGATGGTAAGCATTTCCTGCAGCGTATGAGCCGCACCGTATGCTTCCAGCGCCCAAACCTCCATCTCACCAAATCTCTGGCCACCAAACTGGGCTTTACCACCCAATGGCTGCTGTGTGATCAATGAATATGGACCTGTAGAACGGGCATGCATTTTATCGTCAACCTGGTGAGTCAATTTCATCATGTAGATTTCACCAACAGCGACGGGATTATCGATGTAATCACCTGTGCGACCATCAATGAGTCTTTCCTTACCACCGACAGGCAGCTTGGCTTTCTCCATTAATGCTTCTACGTCAGCGAGACGAGCACCATCGAAAACCGGAGTCTCAAACATGACTCCTAATTCACGACCGGCCCAACCCAGCATTGTTTCGTAGAGCTGTCCCAGGTTCATACGAGAAGGTACACCCAATGGATTCAAAACGATATCAACGGGTCTACCATCTGCGAGAAATGGCATATCCTCTTCAGCAACGATAGCTGCAACGACACCTTTGTTACCATGTCGTCCGGCCATCTTATCGCCAATAGAGATCTTACGTTTGGTAGCAATCTGAACTTTTGCAAGCTGGATAACACCAGGTTGCAGGTCATCCCCTACCTTCTGTTTGTATACATCATTCTCGTAGTTCTGCTCGATGTTACGATATAGACGTTCGTACTCATTGAGCAGTTTATTCAATTTTGTATCAATAACTTCATCAGCAACGATGGGTTCACGACGATTCACGCGTTCAAAATTCAAGGTGGCAATCGCTTCTTTAGTGAAACGTGTTCCAGCTTTCATGATGATCTTACCACTCAGGTCAGTCACGCTTGCGCATTTTTGATCTAAGAGGAGTGAGTTCACTTTCTCATTGCGTTTTTTGGTTAGACTAGTTTTATCCAGACTGGCACGCTGTTTCAGAGCATCAAGCTTACGCTTTTCATCTGCTCTTGATTCGCGACCCTTGCGAGTGTATAACTCAGTCCGGATAACCACACCTTTAACACCTGGGTCAGCACGCTTGGATGCATCTTTCACATCACCTGCTTTTTCACCAAAGATGGCTTTGAGTAGTTTTTCTTCCGGAGTTGGATCAGTCTCACCCTTAGGTGTTACTTTTCCAATGAGAATATCGCCAGGATTTATCTCTGCACCGACACGAATAATTCCGTCGTTACTTAGATTACGAGTGGCTTCTTCACTAACATTAGGAATATCCCGGGTCAGCTCTTCCTCACCACGCTTGGTCTCGCGAACTTCAAGCTCAACCTCTTTCAAACGCATACTGGTAAAGACATCGTCTTTCAATAGACGTTCAGAGAGAACTATAGCATCCTCAAAGTTGTATCCACGCCAAGGCATAAATGCGACTGTAATGTTCCGACCCAAGGCCAGATCACCACGATCCGTACTCATACCATCAGCAAGTACATCTCCAGGAGCTACACGCTGTCCAACCTCGACCAATACTCTTTGATTAATACAGGAGTCCTGGTTACTACGTTGGAACTTGCGTAATTTATATGTCACCATACCCGGTTCTTCGATGAGCGTAACATCCTCATCAATGCGACGGGTGGTTTTAATAAGAATTTCTTTAGCGCTGACCGCTTTTACAATACCCTTAACCTTTGACAAGAGCAGTGCACCCGAATCTTTGGCCACAATTCGCTCAAAGCCAGTTCCAACAATAGGAGCTTCAGGCCAAAGCAGTGGTACAGATTGACGCTGCATATTCGATCCCATCAATGCACGGTTAGCATCATCATGTTCCAGAAAAGGAATACATGCTGCAGCCGGTGATACGATCTGTAGCGGAGACACATCCATGTAAGACACTTGTTCAGTGTCGATCATGGGAAAATCTCCACGGATTCTTACCTGAACCTGATCATTGGAAATAAAGCCTTCTTTATCGAGAGCCGAGTTTGCCTGAGCAATAAATGTACGATCCTCATCATCAGCAGAGAGATAATCAATGGTCTTGGAGACCTTAGGTCTGCCACCACTGTTTATAACCTTACGATAAGGCGTTTCAATAAATCCGAGGCGATTAACAACTCCATAAGAAGCCAATGATGAGATCAGTCCAATATTCGGACCTTCAGGGGTCTCAATGGGACAGAGTCTACCATAATGTGTGTAGTGAACATCTCGAACCTCAAAACCGGCACGTTCTCTTGTGAGGGCACCTGGTCCTAGCGAGGATAGTCTACGTTTGTGTGTCACTTCAGCAAGTGGATTGGTCTGATCCATAAATTGTGACAGTTGATTGGTTCCAAAGAACGAACTAATAGCAGAAGTAACAATTCTTGAGTTGATCAGGTCTTGAGGGGTCAAATTCTCGTTATCACGAACATTCATTCGCTCACGAATGGTACGAGACATACGACTTAGAGCAACAGAGAACTGGTTCCCGATCTGCTCACCAACGGTACGTACACGACGATTACCAAGATGATCGATATCATCAGTACCACGCTCTCCTTTACGCATCTCAAGTAGAAAATTCACGGACATGATGATATCCCGAGGAGTCAATACCAACTCTTCCAGAGGCACATCAATACCGAATTTTTTATTCATGCGATAGCGACCTACTTCACCCAGGTCATATTTCTTAGGATCAAAGAAAAGTCGGAAAAGGAATTTTTCTGCGAGATCAAGGTTTGGTGGTTCTCCACCGCGCATCTCAGTATAGAAAATCCTCAATGCTTCATTTGTATCTGAAGAACGGTCTTTTGCAAGTGTGTTAGCCAGGAGATCGTAAGCTATATCTTCAGGGTCAGTAACAACCATGACGCCCCCGACTCCTTCTTTCTTCAACTCACGAACCTTCTCCTTGGTAAGCTTATCTCCAGCTTCCATGAGAACTTCACCAGTTTCCTTATTGACAACATCAACTGGAACAGGTGTATCGTAGAAATCTTTAAGACCTACATTATCGGCCAGACGTAATTCACGAATCACTCCAAAAGCGCTAAGAATAGACTCATTGGTTGAGAATTTCATTGCTCTAAGCAGAAGAGAAATCGGAAACTTACGACGACGGTCGATCACGGCATAGACCACATCATGAATATCAGTTGTAATATCCAACCAACTTCCACGGAAGGGAATCAGACGTGCAGAATAAAGTTTTGTACCATTAGGATGGATCTTCATATCAAAGAATACACCAGGTGAGCGCATCAATTGTGATACGATCACTCGTTCAGCACCATTGATAACAAAGGCACCACCGAGCGTCATATACGGTACATTCCCAAAGAAGATGTCTTGCTCAACATGAACCGAGTAATCACCCGCTTCAGCACCTTCTTCTGTAGCATGAAGAATAAGTTTTACTTTTAACGGTACAGAGTAGGTAACTCCACGCTCTAGACATTCTTCAATAGAATATCTTGGCAAACCGATACTATAGGATACATAATCCAATTTGTAGTTCCCATGATTGTCTTCAATGGGGAATACAGCCTGAAATATCGCCTCCAACCCTTTAACATCGCGTTCATGGGTCGCAACCGCTTCCTGAAGGAAATCTTTCCATGAATCAACCTGCAGATTTAGCAGGTTCGGAAGATCAACCTCAGAACCGATCTTTGAGAAGGAGTGTCGTTCTATTTTACTGGGCAGGGACAAAAGCCACCTCCACGTTTAGTTTATCAACTAAAGGCGCAAAAGCTCGCGGAAGAAATCTCCCGCGAGCTCAATACAAAATAAGCGTTAATACTGGTCGTCAGACTACTTGAGTGCGACTTTGGCTCCAGCTTCTTCTAACTGCTTTTTAAGCTCCTCAGCTTCATCTTTGGAAACACCTTCCTTGATTTTGCTTGGAGCGCCATCAACTAACTCTTTAGCTTCTTTCAAGCCGAGAGCAGTTACTTGACGTACAACTTTGATAACATTGATCTTTTTATCGCCAGTAGCTTCAAGGACTACATCAAACTCAGTCTGCTCTTCAACAGCTTCGGCAGCAACAGCTGGACCTGCAGCAGCAGCAACAGGAGCGGCAGCAGTGACACCAAATTTGTCTTCAATAGCAGTGATAAGCTCAGAAATCTCGAGCATGTTAGCGGTTTCAAGATAACTCATTACGTCTTCACGTTTAATACCCATGAGTAGATTACCTCCAGATTAATTCTTTGTTTCTTTTAATGATGATAACACACCTACCAAATTCCGCATGGGAGCCTGAAGCACACTCAGGGTATTCTGCATGGGAGACATCAGATCGCCTAGCAGTATGGCAAGTAACTCGTCTTTTGATGGTAAATTGGCGAGCTTCTCATAATAAGAAGCGTCCATTACCTGGCCTTCGAAAACCAATCCTTTGACGGCGGGTTTCGCTTTGGCCTTACCTTCCTTTTTAAGGAATTCTTTGATCACTCTAGCTGGTGCTGTAGGATCTTCACCTCCAAATGCAAGAGCAGTGGGTCCTTTTAAGACACTTTCAAGACCTTCATACCCTTGTTCTTTCACAGCAATGCTAATAAGCCTATTCTTTAGAACACGGTATTCAACACTGGCTTCATGAAATAGTGAACGCAGTGCATTGGTCTCTTCAACTGATAAACCTACATAATCAGTAAAATAGATCGCACTGGCATTTGAAACTTTGTCTCTGATTGACTCCAGAGAATTAATATTATTTTGATTTGGCATATTGTTAGCTCCTTATGAACGCTTATACGCCAAGCGTGGCTTTATCGATACGAATTCCGGGGCCCATGGTTGAACTCACAACCATTTTCTGGAAATAAATTCCCTTAGCACCAGATGGTTTCATTGCGACCAGACGATTAACCAGAGTTGTAATATTCTCAGAAAGAGCTGAGGCATCAAAAGATGCTTTCCCAACAACTGAGTGAACAATACCGTATTTGTCTGTTCTTAATTCAATCTTACCTGCTTTTGATTCATTCACAGCCTTGGCAACATCCATGGTTACTGTACCGGTCTTTGGATTAGGCATGAGACCACGAGGACCGAGAACTCGACCCATTTTTCCAACTTCACCCATATTATCAGGTGTCGTAATAATCACATCCACATCAATCCAACCATCTTTCAGCTTCTGGAGATAGTCCTCAAAGCCAACATAGTCGGCTCCGGCTTCTTTAGCTTCATCAGCTTTAGGTCCTTTTGCCAGGACTAAAACCTTGATGGTTTGGCCTGTACCATGTGGAAGCGTTACCGTTCCACGAACCATTTGGTCAGCATACTTTGGATTTACACCAAGATTAATTGAAACCTCGACAGTTTCATCAAATTTTGCAGTAGCACATTCTTTAAGAATCTCAACGCCGTTATCTAGACCGTACTCTTTGGCTCTGTCGAGTTTTTCAAGAATCTGTTTTTGTTTTTTAGTTTGCATCCCAGATCTCCTACTCTGCTACCGTAATGCCCATGCTACGGGCTGTACCTTCGATAATCCGCATGGCCATTTCTTCATCATGAGCATTCAAGTCAGGATCTTTGATCTTTGCAATTTCACGAACTTGATCCTTGGTTACCTTGCCCACTTTTTCGGAGTTAGGTGTTCCAGATCCCTTTTGGACCCCAGCAGCTTTTCTTAATAGAACTGCAGCCGGTGGAGTTTTAGTTATGAAAGTAAAGGATCTGTCAGCATAAACTGTAATCACAGCAGGGATAATCAAGCCACGATCTTTTTCAGTCTTTGCGTTAAATGCCTTACAGAACTCCATAATATTCACACCTGCCTGCCCCAATGCCGGCCCAACTGGCGGAGAGGGATTGGCCTGCCCCGCAGGGATGTGCAGCTTGATCTTATTAATTACCTTTTTGGCCATTAGCTTTTACCTTTTTACTACTTTTCTAATTCTATCTGCAGGAAGTCTAACTCAACTGGAGTAGATCGTCCAAAAATGGAGACCTCAACCTTGACTTTCTGCTTTGCTTCATCAACTTCCTTGACGAACCCCGTAAAGTCCACAAAAGGGCCGTCCATGACCTTGATCGGGTCACCAGCTTTAAATATGGTTCCCATAACCTCTTGGCCATCACGTTCTTCAACTTCACCGAGAATTCGTCGAACTTCAACGTCCTTTAAAGGAACTGGTTCGCCCTTAGGACCTACAAAAGACATAACCCCTGGAACATTCTCAACGAGATAACGCGTTTCTGTAGTGATTTCCATGTGGATCATGATATACCCAGGGAAAAATACTTTATTACGAACATATTTCTTCCCAGCACGCATCTCAACCACGTTCTCTGATGGTACCAGCACTTCCGGAATCAACTCATTCAATCCGGCAAGCTCTGCCTCTTGAAGAATTGCTTCACTTGTCTTTTTTTCCTTACCGGAAAAAGTTCGAAGACTATACCATTTTGTGGCCATATCAGCGCCCCATGATCACATTTAGGACTAGGACGGACATTACCTTGTCAAGAATAAACAGAATGATCGCGATAAATGCGGACATTCCAAGTACCACCCATGTAGAGCTCTTGAGCTCCTCATAGCTGGGCCAGGATATCTTACCGAACTCCTGCTGTACTCCGTCCATAAATGTTTTTAGTTTATTAATCATAGTTTATATAACAATTAAGAATTTGAGCAGGAGAGACAGGACTCGAACCTGCAACCTACGGTTTTGGAGACCGTTGCTCTACCAATTGAGCCACTCTCCTGTCTAGTACTCATATCTTATTTTGTTTCCTTGTGCACGACGTGTTTATTGCAATTAGGACAATACTTCTTGAATTCCACACGTGCAGGATGCAGGCGCTTATTCTTCTTTGTTGAATAATTACGATGTTTGCATTCCGTACACTCTAGTGTGATTATCTCACGCATAAATTAACCGCCGTACTTTTTACTCGATGATCTCAGTTACGACACCAGCACCTACAGTATGGCCACCTTCACGAATTGCGAAACGCAACTCAGTCTCCATAGCAATCGGCTGGATCAACTCGATCGTCAAGTTTACGTTATCACCGGGCATT
>Ga0233448_1000059_pt1 | contig 131274 bp, 163 predicted proteins | sample SI_124_October20_2_FD_183015 | JGI IMG/M metagenome (GOLD analysis project Ga0233448, IMG submission 183015) | Seawater microbial communities from Saanich Inlet, British Columbia, Canada - SI_124_October2016_150_MG | ecosystem: Environmental > Aquatic > Marine > Inlet | place: Canada: British... | reverse complement strand
CAGACGATTATATATTGAAGAATCCCACGACTGCGATGACTTTGTTAATGAAACAACTGGATGGTTGTCAAGGTGGAACTACGGCAATCTGGTCTTTGGCAAAAGGTCTGATGTAATATTAAGGTATCAAGGTCAAGATATAATTAAACACGCAATCACACATATCCTTGATGATAATATGGATCTATGGATGTACGATCCACAAGTGGAAACTTTTGTTTGGAAATATGGTGAAAAACCACCTTATTCCAAATATGATGAAATAAGAATTTTAAGGATGACGGTGTAAATAAGGAGATATTATGCAATGGTTAAAAGAAATGAAACCAAAAACTAAAATGTTTGCAATGGGCTGCATTACTACTATTGCTCTTGCTCTTATTATTGCTGCAGCATACTCAGGTGACTTAGATTTATTAATTAGTTTATTTGATAAAGTGGAGGCTAAGAAATGAAACAGATGCCTTATGGTATGGCCAGAGACTTAATGCTTCCCGGAGATGCAATTGCGTTTAATGGGACAGGTTTAGCTTCTTCAATAATTAAAGGTTATACTAAATCTAATGTCTCTCACATTGGTACTATCCTTCAAGTCAAGATATCCAATACAACTATTAAACGAATTAATCTTATTATTGAGTCTACCAGTATTGGTGATGGTTTTGCTGGTGTACAGATTAATCAGATGAGTACCCGGGTTAAAGCCTATAAAGGTGGGATGTGGTGGCTACCATTATCCAAGTCAGCCAGAGCTCTATTTGATGAGGATAAATTCTTTACCTGGATGAGGGCCCAAGAGGGTAAGCCTTATGATTTGGTTCAAGCACTGGGTAGTGCCATTGATTTCCTGCCTGATCAGAAAGAAGACTTTGATAAGCTTTTCTGTTCAGAGCTTTACGCTGAGGGTATGGAACGAGCAGGTGTTATTGGACCAATTAATGCAAGTGAGATGACTCCAATAAATGGTTGCCTACTTCCAATATTTGATGAAACAAAACAATTAACCGGTGAACCAAAAGAATTAATGTAATACGGAGCTGACAAATGGCAGATATATTATTATTAGAAGATGGTTCCAATCTACTCCTTGAAGACGGTTTTAGTCTTGAATTAGAAAAGACATTTATTGACCTTACTACATCTATTGAAAACACTTCAGTTACTACTGCTATTGAAATAACCCACACAAGGGCCATAATAGTCGATTTAAGCAATGTTTCTGCTTTACTGGACGTATCCCCTACGGTAACCCGGAACCTCTCTGTAATGGCATTAAATGCTTCAGCTCTACCAGGAGGAGATGCTTTAGCATTAGAAAATGATAATAATTTATTATTAGAAGATGGGTTTAAGCTTATATTAGAAACAGGAATAGACCAACAAATTACTATAAAGTATATTGTTGATTTAAATAATATTTCTGTAATTACTGCTACTGATATAATTATCACAAGACCAGTAGTTGCTGATTTACAGAATACCTCTGCTCTAACTACAGTAGATCCAACTACAGTTAGACTGCTTACCACCAGTCTTGCTAATGCTTCAGCTACTACAGCCATAGATCTGAAAAAGACTTTGAACCAAACAATAAATTTAGCTAACGCTTCATCTACCACAGATATTGTAGTACCAACAATAACTCGGAATATTACAACTGTTTTATTAGATGATACACTTACTTCAGATATTGATCATCTGTATGTTTTTTATTTGGTTTCAGCTTTGGCTAATACTTCAGTTACATCTGGAATTGATCCGACAGTTGAAAAAACAATAACTGCTACTCTAACCAATCTTTCTGCTGTAGCTGGTATAGATAAGACGGTACCTAGAGTTTTTGTTGCAGCATTACTTAATGCTTCTTTAACTGCTGATATTGATAATTTATTTGATGCTCAGTATGATCGAATCATACTTGAAGATGATTCTGGTTTTCTCTTATTAGAAGATGGGTATGATTTAATAATGGAAACAAGGGAACGTTTCCTTCTTGTTAATCTTGCTAATAGCTCTTTTACTACCGATGCTGGTCTTGTTGCTAACATTAATTTATTGGTTGATCTGGTTAATGCTTCAGCTGTAACTACTACTGACCCAATAACTACTAGAGATATTTTATGTGCTTTAACTAATACTTCAGCAGTTACTGATATAGATTGGGAAAGACTTGCTAACATTATTGTTAATTTAGCTAATACCTCAACTGTTACTGCTATTGATTTACAATTTACCAGGGACTTATTAACTAATATAAATAATCTTTCTATTACTCCTGGCATTGATCCAATAGTTAATAGACTGCTGTTAGCAGTTATAAATAATTTATCTGCTACTACCGGAATAATCCATGGATTTATAAGATCTCTTGTTACAAGCCTGGCTAATGCTTCGGCTACAACTGCAATTGATCATAAAATATATTTACAGTTAATTGCTGATATTGCCAATGCTTCCAGTGTTACTGATGTTGATAAAATTTTTATCTACCGATTGATTACTAATTTAGTTAATACATCAAGTACCACTGGTATGGATGCTAATGTTATCCGTCCATTGATTACAGAGATTTTAAACACCAGTAGTACCAGTACAATTGATGATGCTTTAGTTTTAAATTTACTTATGGCTTTAGAAAATGATTCTTTAACAACTGACATCACAATGGAATTCTTATTAAACTTGGTTGCTGCTTTAGCTAATCAAAGTTTAACTACTGATGACCTGGCAATTATTACACATATATTAATTTTATTGCCAACAGATGTTTTAAGTTTTATAACCAGTCAAGACCTTTTGACTATAATAAATGCCACTGATGCTTTAGCCTTAAGTGTTACGCAAGATAATATGATTGTAAATATTAATTAAACAGGAGAGATTATGGGAACTTTATCCGATTTTGCTACAACTGAGCTTGTAGACCACATTTTTAAGGCAGCATACACTCCAGCTGCAACTTTATATCTTGCATTGTGCACTGCAGCACCAACTGCTGCGAGTACCGGTTCAACTATTGTGGAAACTGATTACACTAATTATGTAAGAAAATCTTTTACCGTAACTTCTTTCAATGCAGCTGCTTTAAGAAAGATTGTTCAGGCATTGGATATTGAATTTGCTCAAGCTGGTGGAGCTTCTGGTAGTGTTATTACTCATTATGCTATCTGTGATGCCGCTTCTGCTGGAAATATGCTTGCTTTTGGTGCATTTAACAGCTCTTGGAATGTTGTGAATGGTAACACCCCAAAGATTCCTGCAGCTGAAATAGAGATATCAATTGGTGCCTCTACCAATGGCTTTACTGATGTTGCGGTACACTTGATGCTTAACCTAATGTTTAGAAATGTTGCCTGGGCTTCTCCTAATGCAACTATTCATTTTGGTTTGGCTACTGCTACTATTTCTGATTCAGATGGTATTGGGGATGTTACTGAATGCTCTGGTAATAATTATGCCCGGGAACCTGTACCTGCTTCAAGTATCGATGCTGCAGCTGCAGGGGTAACAACCAATAATACTGGAATAGTGTTTGATATTCCTTCCGGAACCTGGGGCCTGGTAACCTCTCTCTTTATTGTTGATGATTTGTCAGGTGTTGGTGGAGATCTGCTGGCATTTGATAATACCAACATAATTGATCAGACCCCAACTACTGGTGATACAGTTCAATTGGTAGCCGGCGCCTTTGATGTAGATCTTGATTAAGGAGTAAATTATGGTTGCTAAAGCAATAATATATGAAGATCGTAGTAACCCTATTTTGATTACTTTAGTGAAAAATGGGGTTACATTAACTGAGTCTGAAATGAACCAATTCCTTAAATTTGAAATTAAGTATCAGAATACTTATTATGATTCTGATACCTATCCTCTTGCTTTTGTTGAGGATAACCCTAATGGTCAAGTAGAAATTAAACCTTATTCCCTTGGTCTAGCTGCTTCAAGAAAAAAAGGTGAATTAGTTGAATTCATTGTCTATGATGGGAATGATCATGTTAATGGAATGTTATGGTCTCAGTTTATTCTTATCGTAAAAGATGATGCAGTTTTAGCAGCATAAAAGGAAAACAATATGAAACGTGCACTTTTAATTTTTATCTTATTACTTGGTCTGGTACCCTCACTTGTTTGGGGGACGATTACTACTACAGTAAAAACAACACTTAACACTTCCAGGCATGTACCTATTGTTGCTGCAGCTGATATTGATGTAAGAGCAATTGGTACTGCAACTGGTGCAGGTATCGCTTATAGTTTTGAAGGTTGGGTAGAATAATTTAACGCGCACCGGAGCTGATTATGAGTACCCCTCAATTACTTAAAAGACGTTATACTGATCATCTGACAAAAGCATCAGATCATGATATTCTCATTGAACTATCTACTAAAATGACTGCGGTATGTTTAGCCCATACAGTAACTCAAAAAGATTTAAAAGATTTTATGAAAAGAAGTGAAGACAAATGTGACAAAAGAATCGGTGGTGTGTATACCAAGATTGACGACAAAACCAGTAAACAAAGTTCATTTAAAATTATTGGTATTGCCGTTGGTTTATTTGTTATTCTGTTTGGTGCAATGGGAATTAATAGAGTTTCTACCACTAGTAATGCTGTACTAATAGCAAACAACGCAGAACATATTGAAAAGAATGCCAAAGCAATAAATGCTTTGGCTGGGCAACACAAGCATTCTAAAGATTTATCCAATCTGCCGGATTCTGACTGATTCTATCTATTTGAAGGTGTATATGGGGGAGCATGTCTTCCCCATGCATCTTTGAAATATCTTGAGCAAACCCAATAACCATTCCCTCTCGTACATTATTCCCAACAATTTCTGATAGTGGTTTAAAGTAAAATAACTTAACTGTCATGGCTTTACTGGCAATAACCAGGCCACTATACTCCTGTCCCACGTAAGGTACTGCTACACGGGTTATTTCACCTGAGATAGGCGCTACTATTGCTGCGCCCGGAATAACAGTATAATCAGTCCCTAAATGCTTTCTGTGGCCTCTGGGAGCACCATATACACCACTACCCATTAAATCCATTCTTATTTCATTTGAACCAGTTGGTGATCTCATATTTTCTCCTTTAATCCTGGATGTCGTTTAATATGTTTTATGATTGCTGAAGATCTTAAAGGAACATATTTCTTCCTCAACTCATGCCAGTATTTCTTTTCTTCTGGTTCAGTTGTTTTAACCTGATTACAGGCTGAAAGTAATAGAACCAAAAATATAATAAATAATTTATTCATTTCTTTTTCTTGTAATATGATTTCTTTGGTTTAAGGGCTTTCTTTTTATTATGATTTGGCATCCCTTTACCAGTACCATCGTAAGCACCAAAGTCTGGTACTTCATGGTAATGACCACCTTTAACTAATGGATCATGCTCTCTTCGCATCCGTTGAACGCGTTCCCACTCTTTGCTACTTTTCATTAGTTACCTGCTCTGCTCTAATATCAGCTTCAGCTTTAGTTGTAAAATAATGTTTACCACCAGAATAGCAGCCCATACCTATAAGAGCACATTTATGACTGAAGGTACAAGAAGAATCAAATAAAGTAGCCTTTTGGCCTATCTCTTGTAACTTAAGTTCAAGTCGAGCCAAAGCATTCCATGCAAGGTGGGCTTCATGCAGTAACCCTGAATCCAGATCAAGCGGTTCTAAGGCCTCTTTGAGGTAATGGCGTATCATAGCATCAGAATATCTTTCTTGGCCATTCTTGACGTGTTTCCAGCCCCCTCTGCTGTACTTATTTGCACCAAAGGTGGCTACCTCCAGAACTGCAGTAAGGGCTAATGAAAATTGTTGAAGTATTCCAGCCAATAATTTACCTTGGTCTAGTTTAGCACCTGGATCATGTTGATCAATGTTATTAGGATCTTTTTCTTTTTGGTTCATTTTTATAGGTCTCCTTATTTAGTAATAATTTAACCATTTTAAATTCTGGGTCATTTCTTATAGTTTCTTGGATCTGAAGTTTAAGATCTGCACGTAAGACATTCATTTCAGCTTTATTTTTATTTTGTTGCTCCTCTAATGCCACCACTAATGCTTGTACGTGTGCACCTAATTCTGTTAAAGACATATGTATATAAGTACAGATTTCATTAAGATCAGTCATTACAATTCCTTACCTAAAAGGTTGGGATAATTCTTCTTTAAATTCTTTCACTGACAAACCATGAAGACCTGAATAGACCGTACCATCAACTAAATAAGTACGCAACCAAGTATTATAACCTGATAATTTAACCTTTTTATTTTCCACAATTTCATTAAAAGAATACCAAGTGTTCTTATTCTTTCTTCTGTGTGTATTAACTATTTTTATAAAATCTTCTGATTTCATAGCTCTCCTTTTTGAAACAGTAATTTAATCATTTTAAAGTCTGGATCATTTTGAACCAATTCACTAATTTTAGCAGTGAGTGCCTGTTCAAGTTTAGCTACCCGTTCCTGTAAGTCAAGAACTGCATCACTACTTGCTACAGCTGTAGCTATTGTAATAGCATTTCTTGAAGTTACTCCAGCATTCAAAGCAGTTGCACTTATAGGACCATTTTTATTCATTACAGTTCTTTTAAGTCAAAGATTTCTACTTCTTCCGGAACTTTGTCTTCATGTACTTTGTTAAAATGCCCAAATTGGAATCTGCCCGTTTCAGGGAACCGATTATCATAGCCAACTTCGATGACACAGGGGAAGCTCCAGTTAGCTGGGTCGGTCTCTCCTTCTTTTGGTTTGAGACCTCCAACAGTACCAAGATCAACCATATTACCTTTGGCGTCATATTGACAAATTTTAAGGGCCCCAATAATACCAGCAGGTTTGTTATTAGCGTTTTCCCAACCATAAGCTATCACATCCTTTTCATTTTTAATTTTGATTTTGTATGCAGCTCTTCTGACCGGTTTACCATTCATGGTAACTTCCATGGCTTTAGTAGTATCCCAGATAACAAAACCTTCAATTAATTTTTGATTAGCAGTAGCTGCATCAATAACAGCTTTAACTGTATTCAGACCAATATTTTGTGGTTGAAATATTAATTGCTGAGTACTGAGTAGTGGAACAATCTTTTCAATTAATTTTAACATAATTTCATATGGTTGGTTCCAAAGTTGAGCACCATTATAATAAAGGATTCCAAACACTGCAGCTTTAATAGAATATAGCGGGTTCTCTTGCAGTGCATGGCTCTTGGTCAAGTCTGCTTTAAGAGTTCCCCCGCTATTATTCGTTTTGGCTACCTTACTTGCATTCTTAAGACATGTCATGTGAGGTAGATTCAATAATGGATCAATACATAATTCAACTGCAAATAAAGAGTTAGGAGGATATTTTTCATCTAAAATTGTTTGTACTATTTTAGGATACTTAGCTGTATGGTTATCCCAGCGCCTGGTGTATATTTCGACATTGCCTTTTGAACCAATAACAACATAATGGCATCCGCCGTTATACTTTATAAATATTCTGGCATGGCCTGAAGCCAATAGGGTACCCATTGCTGCATCAGATATCTTTGCAGTTGGTTTGGAAAGACAGAAAGATTTAGGAATATTATCCAGGTCAAGTTCAGATAAGAAATCAGGTAGTGCTGGGATAGCATCTAAAGATGGGGTGGGTACATAACCTTCTTTAATTTTTTTATCCCAGATATATTTGTATTTAGCCTCTGCAGCTTCTTCAGGTGATTGCTCATTAGCTTTGCCAACATTAATTGCTTCATAGGTGTTAACAGTACCTTGAGCTACACCACCAATTAAACCCCATTCCCGGGTTAACGTTGCACCATTAAGAGCAAATTGGATAAATTTAATTTTACCATTGGTATTCTTTTGAATTAAATAAGTAACAGTTTCCATTATTTCTCCATTGATTTAATAAGTGCATGGAATTCTTTATCAAGAGTAGAATCAAAATTTCGACATCTTTCTTTTGCTTCTCCTTCACTGGCATAAAATAAACCTTCTAAGAAATCATGTTCTTTTTGTGACTCAATAGTTAAAATATATGGAATAAATGGGATAGGTTCTCTTTGAATTTTAGCCATTGGTACTCCTTTTTTAAATAGATCCCCTATATTTCAAGGGGATCATTTGATTAGTTAATTAATTGTTATGGGAGTGGTTTATCAGTAAATAGGATCCAGCCAATAAAACCTAAAGCAAGACTAATACCAAATATAATTATAAGTGGAACACTTAATAAGAATAGGAAACCAAAAAAAGCAACTAATATCAAACTCCCAATGATTTTAACATCATCCCAGAGTTTCCACATAATTAAGTATTAAACAATGAATCAACACCTGTACCAACAGTAGGTGTCTGAGGCACTGGGGTTTCTTCAACCACTGGATCACTGTTTGGTTCTTCAGCGTTATCTTCTTCTTCAGCTTTTTGTTTAGCTGCAGCATCTGCTTTCATTTCAGCCTGAGAACGTCTTTTACGTTTAGGCTTGGCTGGCATTGGTTTAACTTCAGGTCCTACATGTTCAGCAATTGCACCACCAACAGTAGTCGGTCCTTCAATAAGACTGTCACTGACTACATTGCCAGCATAGTCTTTAATGGCCTGAATAATCCCAGCTTCAATGATAGCACCACCATGCTTTTTAATGGTTTTAAGGATCTTGTCCTCGTTAATACTGATTTCCATATTTTAATCTCCTTATAATATGAATTAATGATAAAGGCCCTACTGTTTAATAGGACCTTTGGTAATTTAAAAACTAATCCTGGAAGAGTGAATCTGCTTTAGCAGTGGTTCCACCAGTAGCAGTCTGGACTTTATTGGCTTTAGGGGCCCCACTAACTACTCCTGCTTTAGCTGCAGATTTGTCTTTAACTTTTCCTTCCCAACGTTCAAGCCAGGTATCTTTAAAAGTAGCTGGTTTTTTAGCCCGGATTTCAGTAATGGTACGGCCATCAGTATGGAAAAGCTTATCTACTTCATTTTCAACTCGGGTCTCACCGGAAGGTACATATGCTCCAGTATCATTTTGAACATTTTTATCAACAATCTGTTTAATGACACCGGCAGTAATTTCTTTGTCAATCAGCTCTACAATCATGTCAACGTCTTTTGGTACTTCTTTTTTCTGATCATAATCATAGAGATTAATGGTTTTGGTTTCAGTTACCATCTGGTTAATGCCTTTGTTGCAAGTCAGCAGGGCAATACCATTAGCTTGGTTAAAACCAGGTAAGTAGTGTTTTTCTTTAGTCTTCTTGTTGATATAGAAATTCTTCTTACCTTTGTCCTTGCCGGAAGTCATCCAGAACTGCTGTCTGATTCTCTGTTTAGTTGGGGTCTCAAACAGAATGTTTAGGGCCATGGCTTCACCTGCTGAGATGGTGATATAAGCAAATATAACCTTCAGCAGATATAGACCACTCTCTAAGGGTGAAAAACTGGTTCCAACGGAATCAGTTTCTTGCTGGATGTCTTTGTCATCAGTTGTTAGTTGATCAAGTAAACTCATACGGTATTCTCCTTGTTAAAAATTAAAATCAATTACACATAGTATTTATGTAATCGATCCATTAAAAATTGTGCATTGTTATCAATGAAAGTTTCTTGTTGGGTCCACATACCCATACTGGCACGGATCCTTTCATTGACCGTTTCTTTGGTTAATTGGGTTTGGTATACATACTTAAATCCTAAAGTTTCTTCTTCAGGTGTAACAGTAAGTAGTGGATTCTTAAAGTTTGTCAGTTTATTTACCGTTATGGTTCGTGCGCTCACAATAGTACTGAAATAAGCCTCAACACCATTTGCTTTTAAAGCACCCTTAATAGGTACCTTTTTCTCAAGAACCATATCTGTCTCATTAAGGATTGACTGAACATGGGCTGTGAATATGATATTCTTTGTAGACTTTGCAACATGTTCCTGCATAAGTTTTTTAAAGAATTTTTGGTATTCGGCCCATCCTTTCATTGTATCAGTTATCCGGTCATCCAGAATAAACTGTAACTCACACATATCCATTAAAAAGGTTAAACTATCAATTACAATAGTATGAATATCAGGTTTGGATTCAGCATGTACTAATCCCTCATGAACCTGGTAAGGATTGGTAATATTAAACTGTTGAAATTTAGCTGGAAATGGTAATTTTTTATTCCTTATATTCATATTAGTTCGTTACGCTAATATCGAGCTTTTAACTCTGCTCATACTTTCATATGAGAGTAGACTATATCATACGTATTTCTACGTCCCACCGCTTCCACCCACTTGGGTGTACTCTACTTGCTTATCTTATATAAGATGCTTTCGATAGTCGTTGAACGTTACTTAATGTGTTGATAGGACTGTCTTTTTACAATTTTACTCATGGCGGCGATACTAACATTAAATTGTGTAGCTAATGCAGTACAACTAAAATTTTTATCTCTTGCAATATATACTTTTCTAACATATTTGACTTCATCAGGAGTCAGTTTAGATTTATTCTTTAAATTTGCAAGACATTTAGCTTTAATTTGGGCACTACTATATATGCGTTTTAGCCCAAGACATCCTTTATTTATACCAATTCTATAAGCATGTTGGATATTTTCTTGGGCTGTACACCATTCCAAGTTTAAAGCGCAATTATTTAGTTTGTTACCATCAATATGGTTCACTTGAGGCTTATTACACGGATTAATTACAAATACTTTAGCGATTAATCTATGCACCATAAAAGTTTTTTTCATAATTCCTACTGATAAATACCCTCTATTATTGAGAGTATATGTTAGTTCCCTTTCAGGTTTTGTTATCATGTGGAATTTTCCTGTATGTTGCATACCTTTTCCCACAATAGGTATTTTAAGCTTACTTTGGGAAAAGATCTTACCTCTTTCGGTTATTCTGTAAATTCCAGTTTCAGTTTCTTCTATGTATTCTTTCATACAATTTCTCCTTTATTTAATTGAGAAGTTGTTCAAAGTACCATATTTAAACTGCTCTGTCAAGACACGTTAAGTCTTCGCTGCTGATTGCCCACAACATTATTTGTTTGGGGTTTCCAGCAATTCAATGGGTTTAACGAAGCCAATTATTTAGCTTCACAATTGAAGTAATATACATTTTGGGGATCTTTAATATCCCGTAATGATGCTGATTTACCACCACCACTTGAACCAACAATTAATACAAGATTATCATTTTGATCGACCACACTTAACCTCCTTTATAGTTTATGGTTTTTCTCTTTTAATAATTGCTTTAGATACTGTTCTCATAATAGTATCATCAATTTCTTTATCCGGCAGACTGTCAGGTAACCCGGCATTAAGTTTCTTAACCTGGGTTTCAACTATATCTACTGGATAGCCCATATCCACTAAAACTAAAGCATAACGGACTAATTGGTTGTTACGGCCACCCATAGTAGAATTCTGTACAAACCAACGCTGTATATTACTTAAAGACTGGTATGTTTGAATTGTTTTCTTTCTTTCATCATTCTTACTGGTTCGAGGAATGAATAATCTGGCATCAATTAATTTAATACCAGTATTGTAAGTAAAGAAGTGTTTATGGGTTAGCCATTTACGGCATCTGTCTTTTGCCTGGATGTCCACATCAAATGGTAACCATTCAAATATATTACACATGAACTCACTGTAATCATCTGTGTCCAGTGTTAACCGGTAATTCATTGGTAAGATTATTCTGAATCGATGATGAACTGGTGTATGACGTTTTGTAGTATATAAGAAGAATTTGTAGTCTTCTAATAATTTTGAAGCTGCTTCAATAGTAACGCCTTTATCATCTATATCCAAAACAATTAAATCAAAGCCTGGCTTAAGGGTATCATTACTTCGATGGCCATTCATGGTAAAATGGTTGATCCAATTATGATGAGGCAATTGAGTTAAGATGTGCATCTTGTCCCATGGTGCTGGATCATTTGCATAATTATCTGAGATGTCTGCACTATGAGCAATTCGTAAAGCTCCTAAATCAACTCTTTTAAGGGTCTCGCCTGTAATGAACTCAATACCATTATTCGTAACATGTTTAATTACGATATGGTTACGATAACCCCAATCAATAGCATATTGCATCATCTCTTGTTTTACTTGATTAGAACCACGATAGAATGGCAAGTCTTCAAACAGATCGCCATGAGTAACCTCTCGGCCGATACTGGCAATATACTTAGCTAATTTTACATAAGCCCTGTCCCGGGTTAACATACGATTAAAAGCTTTACCTGATTCTTCGATCATATGAACTGCATGATAAAAATTATCTTCAGTGATTTCTACTTCATTACCAATGAATGCATAACAGCCAGCTAACTTAAGGGCTTTAAAGTATCGATGAGCCATCTCTGCTTTAGCCGTCTCTTCATGCTCACCCATCTTTTCAGCTAAATCTTCACAATACATGGTATACTCAATAATTAGGATACTTACTTTTTTGGATACCAATAATGTTTTATTATAATTGGCTATGTTAGCCAGTTCCCCAAAAGCAATTGAGGTATCTGATATAAAATCACTTATTGTAGCATCCGTTAAAGAGTTATACCGTTGTTCAGGTGTTAAGGTTTTGTCTTTTTTGGTTGTTTTAGTGTAACCAAAGATACATCTACGAGCATAACCGGTTTCCAGAAAAGAATCATATTCAGCTTCAGTTCGGCCACCATCTAATAATTTACTGGGTGTACCAAATAGTAAAAGATTAGTAGGCGTCCTACCATCAATCTCTTCTGCTCTAAGGTTTTCTTTTGTATTTTTGGTTAGCTTCTGTTTGATTTTACCAACATCAAATAGTTCCAGGAAAGAAGAGAGTACATCAGCATTACCTAATAGATTGCTGCCAATCTCATCTATCTCCAGATTCATTGAACCAATACCACCCATTAATAGTTTATACCGCATCTGTTTGATAGCAGCAGTAGTGCCTGAATCAAATGAGAAGGCTAAGGCGCCTAAAGCAGCAAATTCTGATTTAACTCTCACTTCAACAGTATCTGGATCCTCATTATGTACAAAGGCCCGTTCTACTGCCAGTTTGGCTAAGTTTTCAGCTGATACAATTGGTTCAGTTACATCAAAGAATGTTGATCTGAACTTATCAATTAACTGCTCTTCAATTATATTAGTTGAATGGCCTTTACCCTGTCCACTGGGCGCTAAATTAATTGCATACAGATTTACAGGTATTTCACCTCTATCCTGAGTAGCAATCTTAACCCGCATCATAGCTGTAATCTTTGCAAGATAATAACTGATTAATACTCTGAAGAACATTGGATTGGTATTCTGGGTTTTCTTACAGAGTATGTCTACAATCTTTTCAGCAGTTGGATGAAAAGTTAACGTCTGTAAATCTCTCACTTATTCCTCCTTTAAGGTAACTGTAGTGTTCCATTGTTTAAATATGCATTTTTCTGAGTACACAGTTCATATGCGGTACAATAACCACATCGGCGTACTGTGCCCTTAAATTCTTTGATTAAGCCACAATTACCGTCTTTGAGTAGTCTGGCATGGGCTAAGTGGTAATCATCAAAATTTGCGGTACTCCTCTTCGTTTTAGTAGGGTTTTTGAAGTATTTATACACTGGTTTGCTCTGCCATAGTTCTTCATCAGTGCAAAGGGGTAATTCATGTTCTGGAACCAATTCTAAAGATTTAACTAATTGGATCTTCTGACGGATCCAGGATTCAGTTTCCGGAATAGATTTGAGCATTAATTTTTTGGGTACAATGCGAGATGCTGGGTAACCTCGTTTAGCCCTGATCTTTGAATCAAGCTTGGACCAATCAGTAAATACATATTGGATAAGCATATGATCTGCAGTAACAATATCAGGATTGAGCCAACGATAAATACTACCCTGTAATATTTTAAGTTCATCATCATGTGGATCTTTCTTCATGTAACCATATACACCAGTTGATTTGAAGTCTTCTATGATTCCTTCACCAACAAAATCATATTTACCACTGACAATATAGCCTTCAATGGTTTTATGTATACGCTGTTCCATATAAACTGGAATACAGTTAGGAACTGCTTGTCGGTCATTGTATGATGGGTTAATAACAATTCTATCAATTATTGCTTGTGGGTAACCCAGATCTTTTAATGCTTGTTTATAGTTTTTGATCCAAGCATTCTCGATACCACTATGAATAGCAGTACCCATTCTATTGGGTATATTCATTGAAATATCATATTCTGTTTCTTCTGGGTCTACAGCCTGGGCATCAGTAAGTCTACCACTTAAAACAATCATTCTGGCTGGTTTAAGCAGTCCAGTGACACTTATATGCAATTGCCCGGGAAAGGGATCTTTATCATAAGAATCGGTTACAAGCCATACGGCTATTGAAAGTGATTGGTTTTCTGTATTAGTATATTTCATAGTGCACTCCTCTTGTTCCATAGTTTTCATATATCATTAAATTACCTTTATCTCTGAGCCATTTAGCACAATCAGGGCATAAACCATAACCATTATCTCGATTCCACCATTGTCTGCCTTTTGTACATTTACCACAACAAGAACATTCTAATTGAATTACCGGATTAGACATTTCATATACTCCCAATAGATTATTTTTCCAAGTACAGATTCAGCCTCTTTATTTGTTATTGGTTCAATAAATTCTTTACGGTATGGTTCCCAACATATTTGATACATCTTTGATTTATCATTTGAACCAATAGCATTAACTAATGTAAAAGATTTTGGCTTTTTCATAGTAATCCTTTTAAACCAACCGGAGGTTGGCTATTATTAAATTAATCTTGATATATTATTTAGTGTAATATTTTAATCATCGGTGCGTTTTGCATTTTGGGCAAAAATCCCGGTGATATTGCCAAAGGTTATAGTTGCCACAACTTTTGCAAGTATAATAAGCAACCGCTGCATTTACTGATTGAGAGGCTTCTTTGATATCGCATCCGCACTCTCGTAATAGACATTTATGTTGGTCACAGAAAATCTTTTTATGCATGTTTTTGTCCTCTCAATAAGTAGTTATACTGTTAATGTGTCTCATTTGAGACAGTCATCTAAATATATCATTTAGTTATAATTTTATTTAAGCCTTTTTTAAATATACGATAATCGGTGGGCCGGGTTTCAGGATGGGCTTTGTGGTCTTGCTTCATAATGATCATTCGAGCAGCAGCTGCCCGGGAGACATCAATAGCACTTTCAATAATATGCCATTGATCCCCAAATCTTTTAGCTATATAAAAATTATCTTCAGGTAAAACTGATTTACTATCTGGATCTTTAATAAGATTTGAATAGAGCGGTAAGATGTTCATGTCAGTCATGTGTTACTCCTTTTTATTTTAAATAGTCCCATATTCTAAGGGCTTCTTCTTGATGTCCCGGACAAAGTATCAGATTTGGGTTAATTATGTAAGAGCCTTTTTGAATTGGTTTAGTGCGGTCAATGGTGAATGCTTTTTTAATAATATTTTGTTTTTTTAATTCTAAGATCCTGGAGCTGAACATAGTCTTTTGGCTTTTATTCATCTGTGATGTTTTTATAAAAGAAATATTATTAGTAGGATTGCGGTTACTTTTTAATTGATTAAATAAAGAATAAGCTGGTTTAGACACTTGATCCAATAAATTAAAAATATCCAAGTTTGTTTCCTTTTTACTGTACATACTATTAATTCTCCCTATTGCTTGGAATTTACCGAGTTTTTCTTTATGCGTTTCACTGACAATGAGACGCTTACCTTTAATCTCAATAATATTAATGTTGCTTTGTATTTGTGGCATCTGTTATAGTGACCTCATTATTTAGAAAATAAGACTATTAAAGTATGGGGATACTGTGTCTTATTTCGTTTATGCCATCTTATCTGGTACCTGTTAAAAGATCAAGTATATATTTGAATTTTACTTTAAAAACAAAAATATATACTTGATTTTGTCTTTTGTAACTATCTGAATTTATTGCCAATAAACATTCTGTCATGTACACATATAGTATATAAAGAGGTTTTATATATAATTTATATGACCTTCCTGCTGTCGTAGACGCACTTACCGGTCGCCTTCGCTTCGCTCGCGCCCTCTGTGCTCACTCCAGCAGTCGGTCGGGAAGGGTGCAGAGGAGAGAGAGCTTTAGCTCGGGTCGACGATAGTACCCTGTACGACAAGACTGCGTGGAATTTAAATTAAATATTATTTAAATATATTATTAATCACATCGGAGTATCACTTGACCTATTTCAGATAAAGTATGGGCTGGCTGAATTACTTTACCTTGTCTGTATTCAGTAAGACAAACAGATTCTCTGTAGAAACCATAAATACCTCTATTATTAATTTCTTCGTATCTTCCACGCTCATCTGAAACATTTTCAGTGATATTATCGGGTTCTTGTTGGAGTTCAAGTTCTTTTAACCCAAAAGCAATTGGTAATGTCTTTTCAGCAGGCCATCGATGCATGTGTGGATGTTTTTCATATTTTCGGTTTATAAATCTTCCTACTTCAAATACACTCATATTATTAATCTAAATTATTTATTTTGGCTATGAGGGTCTTTTCAAATTCAGTAAGAGTAGGGAGGTAAGTGCATTTATTAGTGAAATCTATAGCAGGTACAGTCTTTCTTCGAATTTTATTATTGGGACAGGTCTCAGCATTCATGAAAGCTTTACATGCTCTACCGGCAGCAATAGATCTTCCTCTTTTTTTATTGAATTGATCTTTGTCACTACAGAAGGCAACTCCTCTAGCAACAGCCTTAAAAGTATCTTCATTATACATCAAAAATACTGCAGTGGTCTTAGGGCCCACTAAGGGCAAATAGTAAGTTAATTTTTTCATTCTTTTTCCTTTGGTTCAGGGTTGGTTGTAATAATCTCTTTAAATATCTCACTCAGCTCCTGTCTATGTGCCAACAATTCGTTTCTGAGTTCTGTGAGGGTAGTAGCATCACTTTTGAGTAAACGTCTCTTTAACACGTTATTTAAGGCTGATTCTATTGTAGGGTAATAAGTAGCATTGTAATATGTTTTTATTCCTTTTTTACTTATGAAGGGTTCTTTATCAGAAATTACAAAATCATTAGGTCCACTGCGTAATACAAGATCTCCTATTATAATATGCATAATATTTTCCTTTTTGGTTTAAAAGTAAGGGCAACTGGGAATCAAAGAAACTATATGAGGAAACTTTAATTTTAATCCCCCACCCAGTGTAGTGTTGCCCTTAAATTGGTTATCTTCTTTTATTTAAATACATTTTAATAATGTTACCGTTCTTTAAGGCATGAGCTGCAGCAACTGCATCAGCAATATGTTCAAATTTATTGGCTCCCATTGGTACACCCATTGGATGGTAAATATTATCTAAACGTTTAAGTTGTTTAGAATTTTTAAAATTAACCCTTTTAGTAGTAATATTCCAAGAATGCCGTTTACAAACCTTTATCATCATTTCTTTTTTAGAAGCTGTTTTTTTACCAGTAAAAGCTACTTTAACTTCTTCTGGGGTTGCCCATTCCATTGATAAATTAAGCATTGTAAATACAGCCACTGATACAGCCATACTGGCTGACATATCTCTCATTGCTGCTGAATTCTGACTGGCAAATCCTGGGCGTTCTCCAATGACTGCTTTGATCTTAAATGCTCTGATAACCCATTCAAGATCAACGGTAAGCCTAGCCATCCTGTGCACCATGTCATCAGCTACCAATATATTCTTTCTTTTAGTTTTTTTGGTTTGAAGAAGACCAGTATCACAGATCTCTCCATACTCATTCCAAACGGCATAACCATAATTAGATAATCCTGGATCAACTGAAAGTACCATATTAAGCCTCCTTATAAGCTTTAAGATTGATTATGCATGTTACTTTGACTTATATTATATTTTTTAGCTAAAGTTCTTTGTGAAATATTTCCTTTAGCATATTCAGTTTTTATTTTTACTGCGTGTATATTAGTTAAAATAGGGTTCCACCAAACTCGTGGATAAAATGGTGAATTATACCTATAACCCAATACCCAACATTCTATACAAACAGTTTGATTGTTTTGATGAGTATTATCACAATAACATCTTTTTGGTATTTCAACTGATAAGATCATATATTTTCCTTTCGCCAGTAGATAGTGTTATGCTCCATAATTTAATAGCTTCTTTTTTGGTTAGAGCTTTAGGTCCTTTAGCCTCACAACTTATACAAAAGACAATATGCGAAAGAGGTCTCAGTCCTCCGCGTGTGCGTTTTGCATAATATCTTACTGCTTTGCTTTTACAGAATGGACAGATAAGAGTCACATTTGCCATCCTATTAATTTAGATATTTCTGGAGTCATCCCTCCAAGTTTTTTAAATCTATCATTGAAATATTTAGATAGACCGGTATCCACTGTAAAGAATGGGTGTTCCGAAGGAGCAAATCGATGTATGATTGCCATGTCAGTATGGTCTAATTGACCAATAGCAAGTTTATGTAAGTCTATGTCTTCAGGTGTCATGATTTCTTTTTCATAAAAGCAAAACCAGCATAACCATCTTTTTCACAGATAGGTTTACATTTTAATAAATAAGTAGGTAATTCTGGTATCGCCCCTAATTCCCGGGAGTCATCTACTGCAATAAGCAAAGCAGTCTCATGTTCTGCAAAAGATAATTGGCATCCTTTTACCCCACAATGACAGGATCCTTTTGATTTTTCATAGGCTTCTATTGCCTCTTTTCCCAGCATACCTCCATGATGATCAGAGGCAAATACTACATGACGGGGTGTAATACAAAATGGGTGAGGGGTACCAATGGTATCTATAATTTCAAATTTATCTGTTTTTGGGTAATGACTTAGATCTGACATAATTTACTCCTTATGGTGTAATTAATTGTTTAGCCTTTTCTTCTTGTTCAGCTTTCAAACAAAGGGCTTTAATTTGCTGTTTAGAAGCGTTATTGGGTATCTTGACCTTATTACCCCAGGAAGGCCAGTAAATCTCTAATCCAGAGCTTATTTTAATCGTAGGATGCATTAGTTCAGGTAATTGCTGCCAAGCCATACAATCAATGAGATTATCATTGGCCCATTTGATCAGATCAGCATTATCTTGTCCCATGTAATAAGCTGCATCATGAATTGTAGCAGCAGGTAATATAGTGTAAATATATGGTGAAGCCCATACTCTTTCTCTGAATTCATTCATTGCACGTTGGGTCAGGAAACAATATGACTGTGTAGCAGCATTTCCTGCACTCCTAGCCTCCTTTTGAGCTGCAAAGGGTACTTTGACCTTCCCTACGGTTTTAGCGAGCAATGGGGTACGTATCCGGCCACCAAATGCTAAGGGAATGTATCCTATTTTTTTGGCTTGCTCTACAAGATTATCAACCCATTTATCTGCTACGGTGTAAAGCTGGTGGTACATCTTTTCAATTTGTTTGGCTTGAGGTTTAGTAAATCCACAATTCTTCATTAAAGTATGAAAACTTCCCCCGTAGGTAAGTGCAAAGGTAGGGGCTTTAGAATCTTGTCTTAGATCAGGATAGAGTTTTTTAATGGAATTAATAGAAGTAACTGTTTCAATAATACCATTCATTTTATCGCCAAAGTAAGAGAATGCCCGAAGACAGTGGCCACAAAAACCATCAGTATAGATTTTTAATTTATTTGGATCTTTAGTTATTAGAGCATTTGTTTTATCTTCCAGTGCATCAAAGTCTGAACCAAAGAATAACCAACCAATAATCGGTTCGAAGCATTCTTTAATGATTTGAGCAAATATTGAATGTGATGGAATATTTTGCAGATTAGGATCTGAACTGGATAGCCTTAAGCTTTGGGTCCCGCCAAGATTAAAGTTACCATATAACCGGTAACTACCATCAGGTAATCTTTGTGCTTTCTCCATTGAAGGAATAAAAGTTGAAAGTAAGATACTGACATCAGCTAATTTAATAAGATGTTCAAATATTTCTTTATGTTCAGGAGTCTTGGCATGATTAATTAACTTCTCAATGGTACCCTTGCTGGTAGAGGCTTGTTTACCTTTTGTAAGATTGATTATATCGTAACCCATATAATCAAAGATTAAAGCCCTGAGTTGGGTATCACTGCCAGGATTAAATACTTCCCGGGCAATGATTGGATCAGTGATATCGTAAATTTTCTTTTTAGCTTTAGCAGTCATCTTTTCTGCTAATGCTATTAATTGAGTAAAATGAAAATCTTGGATTAATTTAGAATTATTAAAATAATCTAAACAGGTATGTTCAATAGAAACTAAATGAAGTTTAGCAAATTGTACTTTTTTTGGATTAATTGGCATGCCACACAGCTCAGTCTGCAAGAGAGTAATTACTGTTGGTTTAAATAATTCTTCATATAGTTGCTCTTGTTGATCAGCTATCATTGTTGGTTTATGGGTCTCATTAACGTACCAGGTAGCCAAGCAATCTTGACCATTATACTTTAATAAATCTGGAGTTGCTATTTTTGCAGTAACACCCACTATAACACCTCATTCATAATAAAATTTTGTAAATTATGTGCTACAATATAAGAATCTCTAGCTATAGCCGCTTTATATTCGGAAGAGTGAAAACCTAAATGGATACGTTTTTTGTCAACATTAATATATGCTGCCCATAATTTAGTACGTTGGTAAAAACATACTCCAATATATTTTGAATTGGTTTTCCTTCGTTTATAAGAATTACGAGTTTGTGTTATTTGGTCTACCCATCTACAATTTAATGGTGTATATCCTAATTTTCCGTTTTTTCTGTCTATAGTTAAATTAGCGTGGTATCCACTATTTAAAGCCCAAGTACGAAACAAAGTAAAATCTTCTAACCAAAGAGTACAGATTGTGATACCTTTTTTTCCATAATTTCTATAATTAGTATTTTTTGGATTTAAACAGCGTTGTTTCATATTTTGCCAAATACTGTGTAAACGGGTCCCAGTACCATTATGTTTATTAGCACAACCACAACTTTTAATACCTGCTATTTTACGTTTTATACTAGACATATGCATTACAGGGGTATTACCACAATCACAAAGTACTTTAAAATACCTTGAATTGTTTGCTCTTTCTGGTTCTTCATTAATGACTAATAATTTACCAAAACGTTTACCTACTAATTTTTGTTTCATTTTAAAGTACTCCATAATTACCCATAAAAGGGGAAGACAGTTCTTTTAAACTTAACTTGTTTTGAATAGCATTATTAGTTGCAAGATAAGCTATTAGTTTCGTGTCTTCAAAGTTTTTAGTCATAATTTTAATTCCTTTAATCATATTTTTATAATCAGCTAAATGTTGCATCCATAGATTATAAATTAAAACTTTATGATCATAATTTGCATTATGCCATATTGTTGTACCTTTGTACAACGTAAAAAACTTTCGTAACATGGTTTGTATTTGAATTTGTGTATTTGTGGTGTTGTCTCTTCCTACACAAAAAGCAATAAAATTATGTTTATCCCAAGCAAAAGCTATTGTTTCTATCTTTGCTTTATAGAATTTTAAACTAGTTGCTTCAATATCACATGTTAATGCTGGATATTGCTGCAGATCATGTAAAGCTGCTTTAATAGCGGATATAGTTTCTGGATAATAGGCAGAATGAATAACATTAGTTCCTGGAACTACATAAGTGTTGCCCACATGATCAATGAGGGTTTCATTGGCTGTATCGATCTTACTTTGTATTGCAGGATTATAAAGTACTGATTGGTAGTTGGGTGCTAAAATAATATCTAAGTATTCATAATCTTTAATGGCACATTCATAAATATGCCCATAACAGTCATTAACCTTTTTTAATTTGGTTAATATTTTAAAGTAAATTGGATCACAAACCAAAAGAGTAGTTACATTTAAAATACTTATTTCAGGCAGTAAGTCTTCAAGATATTCTTTAGCCAGTTTAGCAGGACATTTATTATTTAAAGTATATGCTAAATCAAAAGCTATAAATTTTTCAGAAGGAATAGTTGATGGGGTTACATAAGCCCTTTGGATTGTACTTTTAGCAAAAGCCGTAGTTTTAATTAAAATAGCAATAGAAACTAAAGAAGAATCTGAACCAAAAAGAATATGTTGCATAGTTACTCCTGTTTAAAAATCTGCAGTATGGGTTATTTGTTTTCCATTTTTCTCTGCAAGAACAACTGTCACTTCCCAGGATTTTTTAGCTTTAAAAAACTTAGCAGCTTTTTCCTGAGCCTCTAAAGTCGTATTTGCGTATATTTCAGTTTGTTTCTTTTTATAAAAACACATATAACCATTCATATTAAATAAAACCTTTATCTAAAGCTAACCATTCTGGCATTTCAATTGTAACTATATCCCCTACACCAGCTGGGTGTAATAGTTCAATTTGAGATTTAGGTACCCAAATATTGCTGTCAAGATCATCAGTATCAGTTACCCTGTAAGCGGCATCTGTTTCTGTTAAAATTTCTACAGTTATTTCTATAGGATCTTTCATAGCTACTCCTGTTTAAAGTTGTGGCCTGTCTCGGTGGTAAAGCCTTAAGTATATCCAATGGTATAGGCCCTCACTGCATTGACTCCTTATGGATTATATATACTTGAGACAGGCGTGATTAATTATTTAATTAATTCACTCATTTCGTTGAGTTTTTCCAATTCATGAGGAAGAGATTCAATAGGGATTAATCCTAATACCGCATTATCCAAAAGACGTTTACTAGCTGTATCAATAGCAGCCCATATATCATCTTTTTTTGCTACTAGTCTTTTATTAAAAGCTTTATTTGCTTTTTGTGTAGCAGTTTCCGGAAACTCGTAACAACGAATAAGTACTGCCATTGAGTCCGATGCGTAAGAACCGTTACCATCTTTTAATTCTGTGTTTGATTTTAAAATACCTTTACCTGCTCGGATCAGCTCTAATCGTTCTTGCTGTGTGTAAGCTATTGGTTTACTTTTTGCATTAATAAAAGTACTTATGGTTCCTTTAGTGCACTGTATAACTTGTGTAATTCTATTGGTTAAATGTTCAATTTCAAATTTTCTCATGATTGACTCCAGTTATTTGGTTAATAGTAAACGAGTTAAACATAACTCATTAATATAAGCGATACTTTTTGCTGAGTGTTTTTGAATACTAGCAATCTCTTGATCCGAAAGTGGATCACCAGTATTAAATATATCTGGATCTACTGCTCGAATTTGAGTTAAAAAAGCATTAGGTAATAGGCGCTTTAAATCATTAACATGCTTGGCTTTCATTAAAACAGTGGAAAACATATGACTGATGTGGGTTTTAATAGCAGTAGCATCAAAAGTATGTTTACTTAATATGTCAGATACTTGTTTTAATAAAGAAGGGTGTAGTTCTTTGTTTATTTTATTGGTTGGTACTGCAGAATCAATTGATCCATGCATTCGACCATTAAAAGTAAAAGAAGCTGTATCACACTTTAATAACAGTTGGTTTTCAATTGCTATTTTACAGAGTTGTTTAACTTCTGACTTTTCCTGAGCGGAATATAAGTAAGCAAGCATGTTATTTTGTAACTGTCTAATCATTAACATCCTAGCTTGGATTGGATTCATATCCATGGTTCAACTCCTTATGGTTTGTAACCTCCATATTTAGGGGGTAATTGGCCGTATAAATAGACCTGATGTTTACTGCGACTGATGGCAACATATAGCATTCTCGCAACGTCTGATGCAACCCTGCATTTACTTATATCTGCCAGGTCAATAAATACAGTATTGTAGGACCTACCTTGGGCTTTATGCACTGTACTGGCATATGCTGGTCGGAGGTCAAACCAAGTCTCTTTAACACTGAAATAATCAGTCCATTCTTTCTGTGCAGCTAATGATTTTAAAAGTAATTTAACATCATGAGGATCATTTGCCATGAAACCAATTAATTTGCCATTGATTTCAATATTGCGTCCGCGTACTCCTAATCTTTCTCGTTCACTGCTTGCATCAGTAATTTTAACAAAACTATCTGTTTTATAAAAATAACCTCTTTCATTAAGGGCATTATTAGTAATTGCATATTCTCCAGCTTGTAGTAATTTGGCGTACCCGTTGATTTGACGGATATGAGCATTGTAGGCCTGTACTCTGGCATTGGTCCAAGCCAGTACTTTAATTGAATTGGTTACATAATTTGGATCCATGAAAGCGGCATCTACTAATCTTTGAAACTTGGATCCAGTAACATGGGCAACAGTGGGATCTTGTTTAATTGGTTTAAAGATGCCTGTTTCAGCTGTCTCTCGGAATTGTGCACCCGTCTGCATGATGGCACCACTATTTCTTAAAATCTTATTCATTTTAACTTTTCTGAAATTAAGAGTGGACATGGTTGCAATCTTTTGTCCTACTGGAGCAAGTTGCCATTCATCTCCAATTAAAACTATTTTAGAGTTTTTAGCTGTAGCATCAATTTCTTTTAATAAGTTATCATCAATCATGCTGGCTTCATCAATTATAAATAATTTATTATAAAGAGGGGCATAATCTTTTTTACGTTCAAGTTCAGTTTTACCAGTTTTAATATTATTAACAACTTTTAAACCAAGAAGAGAATGGATAGTAGTTGCATCACAGTTCGTTAATTCTTCAAGTACTGAGACTGCCTGGTTGGTTGTTGCTGAAACCCTTACTTCAAATTTACTTTGTTTTTTATTGGTCTGCAGCAGGAGTGCATACATTTTATATTGAGCTTCCAGTGCTCTCATCAGATATTTAATAAGGGTACTCTTACCCGAAACATTCAATGTAAGGCGTTAATTTACATCAGTTCGTCAATGAACTTCTACATATTTCTATGCAGTCTAGATCATATCATCATCTCTATAACAATCTGTACATACACCACCACGTAATACGGCGGGTGAATCAGATCTTCTACTAAAAACATTATTACAATATTTACATTGATATGTGACTTTTCTACGAGTACCTGAATGTGTACTATAAATACTGGTAGTGATTAATCTATTATTTAATAAAGATTTTAATTTTTTTATAGTTTTAATTTTTTTAATTGTAGCAGTAGCTTTACCGCCTAATTTTTTTACCAAGTCTTGTCGGCCTTGATTAAACGAATGTTTCATATTTTCTTTATGAGTACACCATTCGATATTTGTATTAGGGCCATATAAGTCATTGGGATCTATAAAATTATTTTCACCATTATTATCAATATGATTAATAAAAGGTTTATTATCAGGATTGGGAATAAAAGCAATAGCCATTAACTGATGTACTTGATAACGTTTTGGTTTGGCGTTTACACTTAATGTAATTCTTCTGTAAGAAGTACATTTTCGTTTGCTTATTTCTTGTTTTAATTCTCTTATTCCTTTTCTGCTACCATTAGGTAAAGAAAAAATTTTACCTGTGTTAGTAACTTGATATCTACCTTCATAGCCTTTAATGTCTCGAATCTGTTCTTGCATGATATTTTCCTTTATTTATACGTTTAAACCTTACATAAGGTTTACTCTTTAATTTTAGGAAAATCAATGAATTATTTGTTATATAGAGTTCCGCACTTCGAGATCACTTGATCTCTATGGATTTCATTCCCCGTTCTGGGCAGTATATCCTGATCGTTGAACCTTCAAAGGAATTCCTTCCTAAGCTTGGCTGCTGATTGTCTTCACCATTACGTGCTAAGAGTTTCCAGCAATTCACGGAATTTATTTTGAGAGGATTGCTCCTCAAAGGATGCTATAAGTTAACATCCAGCAGCTCCTTGGATTATCATGTATTTCTCTTTTGGTTGATTAAGAAAATCAAGAAAAGAGTTAAGAGCATTATCTTGGTCTTGGGTCAATGTTATATTGGGCATTGGTTACTCCTTATTTTATCAGACGGGTAGTGGAACGGCTCCCGTATACCGGTTAACTTCTCGACTCCACCTGTGAGTTAACAGACCATTCTGTTAATATGTTAACTAAACTGTTTATTTAAAAAATTAGCAGGGCATGAGTAAAAACTAAAGATATGTTAATTTCATTCGTTTAAAAAATATACTCTCTCCCCGATGGAGTGCCCTGCTAAACTGCTGTATTTACTATGCTGCATCCTCGCCTAATAGATTATGGCACTTAGCTATTGATTTTTTTAAAAACTTAATTTGTTCCTGGGCAGACTTGTAAGCTGTCATGAGATCGTTGTATTGGGCAATCAGATTATCATGAGCAGCTTTTTCAGTGACATATAATTCTTTATATGCAGGTTTGGCCGGTGGTAATGGTTTGGCATATTTTTTAATAATGGTGTCAATCTGCCCTCGTTTGATTGGAGTCTTAAGCTGTTTGGCTTTAATAGCAATCTCTTTAAAAACTATTTTTTCTTTTTTAAAACCACAATCTCTAAAAACTTTGGCTACAAGACCGATTCCATATTTAGTGGCTTCATCAGGAAATCTTAAGGCTGCTCTTATACTATCATCAAATGTACCTTCTCTCATATTGTAAACGCTCTCAAGGTAAACCTTAAAGCTGCTCTTTTTATATAGAGGATTTTCTTTATACCTTTTGGATGTTTTTAGGAAATATAAGCCTAACATTGCTTCTAATTTAAGACCCATGGACTTTTCAAAGTTCAGTTTAATTGATTTCTCAATCTGTGCAATAGTCTTTTTTTCATATTTCTGTTTTAGATTTTTCTTTTTCATTTTATGAATTCTCCTTTAAAATTAATGTTACGCAAACTCTTTATGTATTTCATGCATATAGTAGCTCGCACCCGCATTTTAGACTTCAGAATATTTTTGGCTCGTAGTTTGTTCATAGACTTCAATTGCATGGTAACTCGTATTTAATCCTTAGATTTTATTTTTCCTTTAACTCGTATATTGGTAGTAGATTTCAAGTCAATCGTAACTCGCATGAACATAATAGGTTTCAATCATCCTGTAACTCGCACAGCACAGATAGATTTCAGCATATTTCTAACTCACAATCTCAGTATAGGTTTCATAGCCGGAGTAGTTTGTATTTTAACAACAGGTTTCAAACCAATTATGACTCGCATAATTTGCCTAGATTTCAATGTGTTAGTAGCTTTAATATTTTATGCTGCTATTTCTTTAGCAACCTTGGGATCAAAGTAAAATGGTGCTACATATCCTGTATGTCCCATGATTGTCATGGCATATGGCAGTGTTACATCTTTACCACTAAGAGTCCTGGCTACTGTCCAGAAGTGAGCCAGAAACAATTTAACAGTATTATTTTTTGATGCATTATAAATATGGCCTGTTGTCCAGCGAGTCTTTTCTGGTACCTTATGGTATTTGGCTCTCTCTTCCAACCATACTTTTTTATACAAATGATCTGGTTGTTGTTTGTTGAAGCATTCACCGATGAGGAAGCCTAACTTCCTACCTGCTGCTGACCAGTTCATTTGCTCACCCTTTTTCTTTTTTCTCATGGCACCATCTCTAATATCACGACCCATGTAAGCCCACCATTTAGAGATATTTGCAAAATCTTTTTCTTCAGTTCGGTAATTTAAAAGGCCATCACCTTTAAGAGATTTCTCACATTTACTGCACCAGTAAGTATCGTTTATCTTTTCAATGTCGGTCTTACATTTAGAGCAGACAGGTATGAACCTATAGTAGTACAGCATAATTAGTTCAGCCGCAGTAACAGGACCAATACCTGGGATATCTTTTAACCATAAATTCCATATATCCCAATGAATTAGTTCATTACCTACCATTCGGGCAATACGCCCTTTGATAGTTATAAGACCAACTTCTTTATTTTTCCCATTGTCTTCTCCATGTAGAATATTATCAAATTTTACTGGATGGTCACCAGGAAGACTTTGGAGCCTGTTCTTAGTGGATGCAATCACTTTTGTAACTGCCTGATAGGTTCTAATTAAATAATTCATGTATGCTATATTGGCTGTGTTTACGTTTAATTCTGACATTCTATGTCTCCTTATTAGTTTATTAAAATATATCGTAGTGCACTACTTCTCCAAAGTCACTCTTCCATCTGGGATCATCATGAATTAACCAGATAGTTGGGCAGGACGGATAATGTTTTTTGTTAGGCATATGAAACTCACCATCAGTAAATACTAACAATACATCAGGTTTATTCTTTTTAGCCCATTTAAGCATATCCAGTACATCAGTCCCACCACCACCAGTAAACTTGAGATCGCGGAAGCAATCAGTACCCTCAGTAATTTCCTGGATACTTCGTATTTTAGTATCAAAGTCAATTAAGGTAATTAACTCTGGTTTCATTAATTCTTGAATAGTAGCAATTTCAACAATAAAGAAACTAAACTCATCTGGCATAACTGAACCACTACTATCAACTGCTACGGCAATATTACAAATAGCCTCACTGAAAGCAGTAGGTAAATAATAATCTGGCATGAACCGTTTATTAGGTCTCCACCAGGAGAAATCATCTTTCAGAATACTTTGCATATGGTTCTGTAAAATAACATTCCAGGGTAATTTTGGATTAATAACACTTTGTAATTGAATATTTATTTCACCAGCTATGGTTCCTGGATCTTCATTTGCAGCTCGGGATTGTACTGCTGCTCTTAAGACTGTATCAGCAATAGCTTTCTCAGTAGCCTCAAGTGTTTTAGAGTCTTCTGGGTAAGATATGTCTTGTCCTCCAGGTATACCAGAACCATTGGCTCCAAACATACCACCAGGATTCTGCTCCGCCTCTTCAAATAATTTATCATATACCAGTTCAGTATTCATGTTTTGATATTGCCTGTCACATAAACCACCTTTAGGTATTGTATAACCAGCACCTGTCAATTCAAGGTTAATAACCTGGTCACCGGCTCCATTCCATATTCCAGGGTCTCTAGGGCCCCTACGAGTCATATGACTGAAAGCAACATGATTTACTTCATGAGCCAGCAATCCTACTCTTTCTTTCTCATCTAAACTTAAAAACCATTTAGGGTTGATATACAAGAAGGTACCATTGGTTTGAGCGGTCTCAATATCATCTTTCCATTCCTGGACTAATGAGAATAAAATAGTAGTAATAAATACAGTATTTGGCATCATCATTAATTGGATCTTAGCTTTTTCTAAGGCTAGGTCTTCTGGTTTCTTACTCATTGGATCACTCCTTAAACAATTGTTGACCTTTAACTGAGATCCACCTCTTAACACAATCTTCTTTGATCATTTCTGGATCTCTACGCATAATATTCTGAAGGGTAATTGTTTGAAACTCAAGTGGTAAGCGTTCAATGTATGTCATTAAAGTAGAAATATTATTTGTTTTAGTGTAAGCAGCAATCATATGGGATACACCAAATCTAAAAGAGGGATCATTGTCCAAACGAGCTAATCCTGGTCTGGCCATTATTTCTTGGAAATCAGGCATATTGGTGTAGATTTTAGTAAACATTACAAATGATCGAGCAATGGCTTCACTAACAGTACCAGCAATCAAAGGTAAATATGTATGCAATTGTTTAGTTTCAATGCTACCAATAATCTTTGAAAGGAAATCCCAGGTACGAGGACAAGCAAATGTATGGTCATTATGCTCTGGGTTAAAATTATAAAGATCATCTGGCTTACTGTTGATATAAGCAATGATACGATGATCAATACCTTCTTTAGCTGCCCACTCCTGCCATAGTTCCGGATCTGTTACCAGTTCAAGATGAACCAGTCTGGACTGCATTGCAGTGCTTTGTCGGTTCACAATGGCCTTATCCGTAGCAAGGTTACCAGCAGCCACCATCTTGGTCATTGGATGTAAGTGATGCTGTCCTACCTTCTCATCCAGTATCAGCTTGTAACTCGCTGCCTGCACTGCTAATGAGGATGCATTGATCTCATCCAGGAATAAAAGAAAACCTACTTTGCCTTCAGGTATTGGAGTATTTTCTAATGGAAATATATCCATGGGCACATAGGAAGCTTTCTTCCGATCTTCACTAATGAAAGGAAAGCCCAAACTTAATATTCGATAAAGTTCGTTAATCTTTACCCGTTCTCTTCTGAACTGCTGCATGTTACCATGCAGAATAGACCATATCAACATCCTACTATTATAAGCAGGACGACTACCGTTTCCACTCACTTGAGTGTACTCCCTTGCGGGATGGTCGTTACGCAATTTAACTAATAACATTTTTTGGACGGTCTAAATTATAAGTATCTATAATCCAGTTAACATGTAAAGCTGCCTCTATTTCGCTATTAAAACGTTTATTTTTAATAACTTTTCCTTTGTGTTTAACACCACCAATCCATTTTTTTCTGGAGTTATCCCAAGATACATTTTTGTATTTGGATCTGGTGTTAAATTTAGTTCCAATCATTCGCTTTACACATTTTTCTCTATCCTGTAGCCCAGTTGTAAAAGCATGTTTAACATTTTCTGAATTAGTAGCCCACTCAATATTTGTTTCAATATTATTTATTTTAATACCATCTTTATGATTAACCATTGGTTTATTATAAGGATTTGGTTTAAATGCTTGTGCTACTAATCGATGAACTGCTTTTGTTGTTGGTTTATCTTTTCGCCATAATTGTACATATAAATATTGACAAGTTTTTGATCTTATGAAACCTGTTATTATTTTAATACGATAATTATGATGATTATCTTGAATAGAGCGTATTCTTCCTAAATTAGATACCTCATATCTTTTTTCAAAATTTTTAATCGGTACCCAAATTTCTGTAATGTTATTAGTATTTAGCACGGTATTGACCTCGCTTTAAAATTAATAGTTACCCCACTGTATGTTAAGGGTTTCCATTAGTCAAGGTGTTTCACCGTTTAGATAGTTTTCGACATAAGATTGCTCTTATGAAGCCCTTTGTAACTTAAGGTCTGTTGGATCACACTGACTTAATCTTACATCAATTAGTTCAAGATTATATTGATCAGCAATTTGTTGTACAATAGCGCTTTTACCAATACCTGGGGAACCAGATATCATGGTAACAAGATTTGCTTTCATGGCAGCAATTATAAATTTAACCGCCTCTTTACTGTTTATCTTCATACCCATGGCTCATTACTCCTGTTAATAATTATAGATTAATTCTGGTTCTTCTCCGGTGTTCTTTATTAATTCCAAACTTTCTCCACAATCAGAACAAGGAAAAATATCTCCATCTTTATTATTAAATACATCAATACTGGCACCACATTCTGGACAACTGGCTTGTCTACCTGGCATGATTAATCCTCCTGTGCTTCTTTTGGGTATAATTCTTTTAACTCTTCCATCCATTCATTTGGAATTACTTTTCTTACAGCAGCATAACGATTTATTGCTAATATAATTTCCCAGATTCTTTTTTCATTGTGGATATGTCTTGGAATTAAACCTATTAGTGATTTTTTTGACATGTTTGGATCTCCTATTAAAGTCTAAAAGTGTTATTTTATGGATTTTACTTAAAATATAGTTTTAACTAAAATATAGCAGTTACGTTATAGTCTGTATATAGTCAAAAATGCTAAATTCAGAACTATTAGTATATCGGAAAGAAGTATTTCTTCACTCTCAAAAAAAATAAGAAATAATCCTACAGAACTCACCGGAGGTGAGCCCTATAGGATATACTTCAATTAACTAAGATAGGAAGTATTCAGAACTTCTAATTTCAACAGACAAGTCATCAGATAATTTAGTAATATTTGTTGGTTTACCAGTAATCATTGTAAGAATAGCATTAATTATATTGCTATTAGCCATCTCTACAAATATGTCATTATAAGTCTGTCTAACTATATTCATATTATTAGCATGGCATTTAAAATCATCATGAACGAATACTATTGGAAATGCGGGTTTAGCTAATGTCTGCTTAACTAATTTCAATAAATTGTAAGCATATTCATAACTATAACTATTCACTCTTTCTTGGGTCAAGTCATGTGCACCAGCCAAAGATATAAACTGATGCTGATCAGCTAATCGTTCTATCTTACTGGTAGCACCTACAGCAGGTATGCCTTGGAATAACCGGTAATGTAGCATACGTTCAGCTCTTTTCAATGCTGTACGATCATAGTTACATCGGTAATTCATCTCTCTTACTACAAAGCCATCACCACTGTGGACACAATCAGCAGCTAATGAAATACCTTCTTCTAAGCCTACATTCTCAGTATGCCGATAGATGAAGCAAGGATGGCCTTCAAGCTCATCTACCTCAATTTTATCATCAACCATATCTTTTACTTTCTTGTTAACAAAGAAACCATCTGGCATGATCCATGTATGCTGTAGTGCAAAGGGTTGCCAGGCATTTAACATGTGATGCATCAATTCACTTGCCCCGGGTGCAACTATCTTCTGTGCCTCATAAAAGGCTTCAAGCTCTGGGGTATCCTCGCCAAAGGCATTCTTAGGTTCAGCCTTTGAACCATAATAATGAGTCATTAAACTAATTTTCACTGCATCACGATTATAGTTACTGTTTTTACCAAGAATTTTATCCATTGCTTTAACAGTTTCTTTATAAATATCCATTCTGGTTTGACCAGTGAGACCAGTATTACGGGCACCTACTTTACAACCCATCCAAGTACTCATGATCTGTGGACCGGAAGCACAGGCATCAAAACCAACCAAATAACCAGTAGGTTGCCCAGCCTGAGTCTTGCGGTAAGCCATTAGTGCAGCAGCAAATCTAAAGGGTTCCTTGGCATGTTCTACTAATGTTTCAAGTTGAGTTTCATTATCTTGTACCCACTTCAATCGACCACCAAACTGAGATTTATCTAAACCAAAATGATTAGCCATATCAATCTGTAAGTACTCTTTACCGGTATACAATCTCATAGTTTAAATTCCTTTTCTAGTATGTACCAATTAATTTGCCAGATCGTTTAAAACAGAAATTAATGCCTGCTTCAACATGTTTGTCTTTTCCATAAATAGTAATAATTACAGTATTATTTTCTGGTTCATTGACTGTAAAATCAATATCCAGTCTATTAAATAATTGTATTAATAATACATAATCAAGCGGAGGCCGGGGTTTGGGTGCAAAGACTTTAAATACTAATTTATTAAATAAATAAACAAAATATCTCATAAGCCTTTTCCTTTCAATAGTAATTCAGTTATTTGTTCATTAACAGTTTTAAGAGACATGATAATTTTATAAGTCGGGGTATACACAAAACCTACTCTACCATAACCTAAGCCTTTTTTGTCTATTCCTATTTGTTGACGTTTACCTTCTTCAAAGGCATTAGTGCATAACTCCATCAATTGTCTACGAGCCTCTTCAAATTGCCGCTCGTTAAAGGTTTTCTTTTTAAGTTTATCGGCATCTTTAATCATTTGATCCATACTTGGAAATGAAACCATAATTTATCCTTTCACTAATTTAATTAATATGTATTTCGCATAAACCAAGTAAGAGCGTGTTCAGCATCTTTCCAACGCTTTTTACTATTAAGCATTTGCATTCGATGTAGCGGATTTCTTTCATACTTATTTACATTTAGTTTATGTAGTGTAAACCTCTTTTTAATTTCTATCTCTAATAATTTTTCAATGATTTCGTAGGGTAGTTCCATAATATTAGCCCTCCACTAATTCCTCATTAGCCAATTCAATAATGGCTTTCTTATAAGAATTACCCTGAGTAGTAACATGGTAACCACAAGCATAAGTTCTACCACGGGTATCATATTTATGACCCAAATAGAAATAATTATTGTGGTTCAGAATCTCTTGATACTTACCAAAGGATTCATTCATAAATTGATACCATTGTTGTTCAGCTTTTACACTATTAGGGGCATTCCTAGGCGCCTCGGTATACATATTTACAAAAGCCCTATTCAGTTGCAAAGGTATTTGATTTAATTGGTTCAAGTGCTGTAAACAGATCTCCTCATCATGATGGTTCATGTTATGCCCCAACAGCATTGAGCCCAGCTCTGGATCCCAGTTAGATTCAATAGGCTGTGGTCGATGGGTAAGAATAACATGCTTATCTGGTTTAGGGATATCAAGTATCTCATAATCAGTACTAATGAGTATACTGGTACCCTGCCCGGGACTAACAATGTCTATCAAACCAGTCTGACTGATCAGAGCAATTACATCAGCTATTATTTTAAATCTATCAAGACTATCTTTTACTTTAATCAAATGGTTTAACTTACCAACCATAGCCTGATAAGTAATAGTCTCTTCCATTAAAGTAACAGTAAATACTGATATAATTATCTCTAATGAGTCAGCATTATGAGGAGCCCATTGTTTAAGTCTTATATTTTTAGATTTATAGTGGTCTTTACGCCAGTATTGTCTAATCAGTTCAATAGCTTCAGGGATCTCTTTGAGCCCACCTTCAGCAATAATATAATCAAGTACAAATTGTTCACTTTGGTTTAACATGCTTGTCTCCTTTTAAATTTTTAAAATTAATACCCTAATACCAATGATCTCAAATTCCATATGTATATAATATATGTCTGAAAATATTAGAGTATTAATTTTTAATGGGCTACCCAATTAAGGATAACCCATTATGCGGCTCGATGTCTCAATCCCGTTTTTTATGTAACCTGGGATGACTGTGAGCCAGTTGATTTAGAACAAGTCTTCGGGTTTGACAATAGCTTCAACAGGGGCATTCAAGCAGATACGGACTTTCATATCCAACTCAAGAATACCATTCTCGGTCTGACCAGCTGCCGCAACCAACAGATCTTCTTTGGCATTAGGATATTCAGGGTTCTGAAAGATAGGAAAACCTCTATCAGATTTAACAACAATACCAGTTTTAGTAGTTACTTCCCAATTAACAAATGCTGCAGCACGTTGTTTGTCTTTCTTTTTACTTTTCTTTTCCATGGTACATACTCCTTGATTAATGGTTGATTATTTGAGAGCGAATACTCCCCTTTTTATGGCCGGAGGCCTTTTAGCTTTTAAAGTTAAAGAGTGCTACTGAAGTAGCTAACAGCATAACACCCAATACATTAACTTCCCAATAGTTTGATTCATTACAAGCCAGAACCAAACCAACAATACCTACAAGTACCAAGAATCTATCAAACATAAGAACCTCTTAATTTAAGTGGTTAAATACAATACCTCTGCTCTTAAGGAACTTACTGGCTTGGCGTTTGGTGTACAGCTGTGCATAGTCAACATAGTTACCTTTACCAGCAACTTTCATACAGGCAGTTTTAAACAGTTCAGTTTTCATAAAACCAGCAGCAGTACGATAACCATCAACTCTTTTGGTAAATCCGATAATCTTACACATGGTTGCCTCTCCTGTTATATTCTTGTTGGTGCCAATGTTTGTAGCATAAAGTGAACTTTGTCCCTGCAGGATCCTTATCAACTAATCTTTGTTTGATAAGCTTGATACACATCGGGTGAGCACACCGTCTGGTAGACATAATGTTAAATGCAAATTTCTTAGCCATGGTAATCTCCTTTAGTTTAATGTAAACAGGAGCACGTAATGTACTCCCGTTCATATGGCCGGAGGCCTGTTTGGTTAAATGTATACTCCTTCACAAACCAGTAAAAACTTATCAAGCTGTTCCACAGTAAATACAGTATCTGGGCTGTTCTCAATAATATGACAGAGTATGTTCCACATTTTAGCATCTCTGTGCAAATGACTTTTAGCTTTTACATTGTCTTGGTTTGTCCAGATGTAATCAATAGCCTCATAAATATTGTATACTCGGACTCTTCGCATACCACCCGAATCAGTTGGTTCCCACTTAAAAGTCATCTGAGTACACCATTAAGATGATCAACCTCATGTTGACCAATACGAGCAGCAAGACCAGTATATTTATGAGTCTGTAATACTGGTTCCTTGGTATACGGATGATAGATAACTTTGATACGTTTATATCGTTTAACTCTGAATACCTGTCCCGGGAAGCTTAAGCAGTTCTCTTTCTTGGTAATCCGACCATGGATCAGACTGGGTACAATAACCGGGTTAATCATAATAACAAACCCTTGGGTTATCCTAACCAGTATAACTCTCTTCTGGTAGCCTATCTGATTAGCTGCAAGACCTAAGCATCTCTTCTGGTTAGCTTTGTAAGTATCAGTGAGATACATAACTATCTCATCAAGCAAAGCATTATTCTGCAGCTTACCAATTGGTCGACAAGGTATCTTTAATTTCATTGGATCAGTTATGATTTCTTTGATTAATTCTTTCATCATATCTCTATTTCCTGTTTAAGGTTTGCATTTATAGCCATATTCTCTGGGTTAAAACTATCAATATACGTTGGGTAATAGTCATCAGTATTTTCAGTACCAATTTCTAATACTATTTTATTAGTTATTACATCGATAAATTGGATAATATCACAATCCCTGTTATAATGGTAATCACCCTTTGTTTTTACTGATACATACACTGCTTTGACCCAAGCTGGCTCAAAAGTATTTTTTACTTGATGATCAGCAATAACTTTAACCTCTTCTAGGGCACTACGATAACCATCATTTTCATCTTCAGTTATCTGATAAGTGATATTATTTAATACAAATCGGCAACACCCAATATCTGAAGAATAACTATTACGTGAAGGTTTGATTGTAGAGAATTCTACACCGGTTAATAAGTACCAACCTTTAAAATCTTGTAATTCCATATCTATTTCCTTTTTAAAGAGGTATAAAGGGCCATTTAAGACCCTTAAGTGATTAACTGGTACTATGGCATTCGTTTAGTACCCAGCGCTTAATAGAGGCACCGTGGCAACGTTTCGGGGCACACCAGCAGAACAATCTGAGTTGCTTATGTTCTTTATACAGCTCAACCAGCCTTTCCAATTCCTTGATAAATGATCTATTCTCCATGAGATGACCCGCTGCTGCTCTACTCTTCAGATAGTCTTCATACTGAGCACATACCAGATCTCTCTGTTTTTCATTGAGCATATGGTAAGGATTACCAAGAACAGATGTACGGTCAATTTTTACATCATACTCTTCAGTCGGTTGATCAGTACGAAGGTTCATAATTTCAATAGTCATTTGATCTCCTCTATTTTAATTTTAGATATATAATCAAAGCAGTCTTCATCTACTTTCTCAACAGATGATCTAACTTCATCAGTATCATGAAAGAGCATCTTTTGGGCACTAATCTTATTATCAGCAATTATTTCAGTATGATAACTGACTTGTCTGATTTCTGTCCAATGTATTTTATACTTTGGCATTTGGTTCAGTCTCCTTTTGTTTTATTTAATCGGTAAGTATTCTCTCTGATTAACTTATTAAGTACGCGGATAAGATGCAAGGGTTTATACTGAGACCCACAAGGACATGTATAGTCAGGTAATTCTGGAAAGAGTTTACAGCAAATACTTTCACATTTTGTATTAATGGGGCATAAAGAAGATTTACCATCTATTTTTATTTGTGCAAGTACTGTTTCACAGTTTTTTAACTCTTGTTGAGTAAGAACCGGTGAAGGCCTGTCCCAAAATGACTGAACCATAATAATTACTCCTTTATTTATAATTAAACTATTGTTGTTTGTAATGATATTTTAATTTCTTTTGGATGAGCAGTACCTGTTGCACATTATTCAAACTCCTTTAATGGTTTACGACAAAGACGATCAAGGGCATCATAGATAATAGGTTTCTTGGTTATTGCAACAAAGCTATCGATCGAAGACTGATCTAAGCTAACCCAGGTATTCTCTCCTCGGCGTTTAAATTGATAACCGGCTTTAATGGTTTCACCGAGTTCAACGGGTTCATAGAGTTTCATAACTATCTCCTTTATTTAATATTAATACCCAAAGATATAGCCGGAGGCCTGTTCGACCTCCAGCTGTTGTAGTTATGCCCACCATATTACTTTACCAACTATTAATTTGGTGGTTATGTGGGTTTTATTTCCCTCTACAATGCCTTGGTACCGGTTGGCACTCTTATGTTTGGTAAGCTGATAGTGACCCTTGGGAGTTCTAAGGAATGCTCTGTCTGGGCGTATTACCACAGATACTTTGCGGTCAATTGATACGAAGGCTGATACTTGGTCAGCATCAGATGTTTTAGCAATATGACCGTCAGGAAGGATGCCTTGTAATTTAATGTTATGAGGCTTTTTGGCCATTGGTCTTCTCCTTGGTTATTAATTCAAAAACAAAAAACCCTTTGGAACAACTCCAAAAGGTTTCTATTAATTTTTATTGAACTGGGTTTAATCTGCTATGATGCTGGCAAAGATGAAATCCTGATATTTTTGGTTTGTTTTCTCTAACCATCCCTGTTCAGAAAAACTGTAATAATTTTCTCCAATAATCAGATGGTCATGCAAGGTTACATCAATGCTTGAAAGTGCAATTCCAATTCGTGCTGTAATCATAAGATCTTCAGATGATGGCTTTGTGGAGCCCGACGGGTGGTTATGTGTCAAAATTATTGCTGCAGCTTTATTTTTCAACACCTTTTTTACAATTTCTCTGGGGTATACTGCGGAACTTGTGATTGAGCCAGAAAACATCTTTTCGATAGCAATGATGTGATTTTTGGCATCCAGTAAGATACAGTACATTTTTTCGATGTCGTCATGCCTGGCAAAGAAAGGCTTCATGATATTACAGACCTCCTGGGCATTTGATAAAGCATTGCCCTTACTGGATTCCTTGATCATAGACGCAAAATGCCCGGATTTAAGGTCATCCCAAAACCTGGTTATTTTCTTTGTATTTTCTGAACTGCTTGAATGATTTTCCATTATTTAAGTCTCCTGTTTTAGTGCGTTTAAGGGTAGTTGCTGATAGTCTAACATATTGTCGGTTGGCAATGTTAATGATGCCATTGAATGACTTATCAGTACGATTGATGCAGTGATGTAGGTAACGTGCTCCGATTTGGTTACGCATGGTCTATCTCCTTTGGTTAATGTGTGAGCCCGGTTAGGCCCACACTTATAATTTAATTAGAAAGGTATAATTATTAAGCTTTGCAGTACCAAATACCTTTAATACAATAAGCATGAATAACTGTATCTTTATCAATAAAGAAGAATTGATTTTTAGTAATATCAAAGGCTTTAATTTGTTTTTGAAAGTTAGTAATATTAATATTATTGAGTAAGTTGGTTAGTTCTTCAGTTTGAGTATTACGCATGGTTGGTAGCTCCTATTAGTAGTAATTAGTTTAAAGAAGTATTAATACTTCCATTGATATAACCGGAGGTTGGGCAAGTTAATGGGCAGTATTCTTTTAACCTTGCCCAGAGGTTATAGCTTTAAGATGATTAGACCAATGTAGATTTAGGTGATATGCTTGCAGTTATTAAGCAACGAGCTATGCATATTCTTTTCAAACACCTCCCCATTCTGGTCAATCAAATAATGGACTAACCAACTGGTTAGTAATTTAAGACACACGGTCCAAGGTGTGAATTAGTGCGTTGGGAGTTCCAAGTGCACTAAGCTTGTCGGCTTTATTTATAGTTTCGATGCATGATACTACCGCTCATTGCCGTTCGGCGGTAATGTCTTTCTAGCAAAGGAACAGTTGTTATGCTTTGCTAGTTCAACGTGCATATATCTCGTTACGGAGATATGTCACATGGATGAACTTGCCTTTATAACAACTATCCGTTTATATAACCGGAGGTAGAGGTGTTGATACAGACTGAAGGTGTTAGTATGTCGGGTAGGTATAGTGACCGATGGTCGGAGTGATGAACTATGTTAAATCAAGCTAAACAGTGTAAACATTTAAATAACAGTGTTATTACAGGTAATTACGACCTCTTACGCACGGAGCTAAACAGCAATCTTAAAGCAACTATCTTAATGTGTTCTTTGTGTAGTAAAAGAGTAAAGCCATACCCGATGGACTGGGTATGGCTGGTTAGGGTTATTTCTTAGGTTTAGGAGTGGCCAGAAGCGCTTGATGATCGGCATCGAGGTCAATACGTTGTTTTGTGATGTCATACTTACGCTTGTCAGCGGCAAGAGCAGCATCATCGATACATGCTGCTTTGAAGTCCTCAGCTTTGACGTTACCGCCTTCGCTTATGACTTTAAGTGAGGACATGTTAATAGATAGGACACCCATTGTGTCCACAATGACATCGGATGTACGGGTCATTACCCGGGTTAAATTTTGAAACATGATAAATCTCCTAGCTAGGGATTGTGGCGTTAGTGCCATTGATATAGCCAGAGGCCAGGCAGATGGTGGGTGATGAAAACGTAGCCCTAAAGTTTTAAGCACCCGGGGGTGGGTTTGTGTTGTAGGCTCTTTACAGAGCAGAACTACCGGTGTACGTAATTTTTATTTTTTTAAAAAACTCGCAAACTCTTCATCTGTACGTAATTTATTTTTTTGACAAAAACCTGGAACCGAACTTCATCTACGTCTAATTTATTTTTTTCTGAAAAACCTGAAACAGAACTACCGGTGTACTCAAATTTTATTTTTTGAGAAAAGTTGCAAAAAGTTAAAATTACTTGCTTAAGGTAATTATATAATATAATAGTAATATTAAGGTTTCTCACGGGCCTTTTTTTAACCTCCCTGAAAAAGAGTGAACTTTAACTAGTTTACTCTTTTTTAGTTTTATTACTTGCAAGTTAAATTTAATTAGTATAGGTTTTAGTTAATGTCTTCTCATGGGACATGTTAAACTCCTTTTGGTTAGTGGTTGTTGAAAAAGGATCGGGCTTGGTAAACTCGGTCCTTTTTCTTTTTACGCGCCTCTGGCGCACCCTTAATAATCGGTTACAGATCTACCGATCTTGTGTTCTTTCTCTTTGGTTCAGTTTTAGTTGCTCTTAGTTGAGCGTAGCGAAACATGGGTATGCGCAGCATGCTCTTATATACGCGCGCGCATGTACGCGCAAATAATATATATATAGACGTCACCAATCTGCGAATCACTAATAATTTCAAATAGTTATGAACAATTTCTTACCACACTTTTTATGGGAAAATAGTCCTTGACTTACATGTTTTATATGGTATGCTGTGTTTATCCATAAAATAAGGGGATAAACTATGACACAGTTTGTAGAGGTTATCGGAGATGATGAAGAGGTTTATATTAGCCGGAAGGTTAAGCATAAAGTAGTAACACCATCTTATGATTGTATTGGAGGGAATATGCGTTACCAAACCAGAGTTAAGAATTACCCACATTTGTATAAGACCATTCAGGCTATGTCTAAGCAGGTAGCCTGGCTATGGTGGGAGTTGGTTGATTCAAGAGACCCTTACACTAATATTGCTGTTTACCGGCCAGAGGGTAAAGTTGCTATTAATCGGTTAAGTGTGGCCTACAAAGCCCTTGAGGGTTTGGGATTAGTTAGACGGATTAAACAGCAGCATTACTTGATTAACCCCCGGGCAGTTCTATCAGATTTCTCTACTTTTGATGATGTGCTTGAACAGTGGGAGAATAAAGGAGAATTAACCAATGAAAAATAAATATTATATAGTAAGACACCAACCCCCATTACCCGCAGGGAATACGGAGCAATGAGACCGGGCGAGCAAGCGTAGCGCAGCGAGAGTCCGGCGTAAATTGCGTAGTGTATTCCCAAGGGGTATAAATAAAAAATATTATTTTAAATAAACTAAACCAAAGGAATTTAATGATTGATAACCGTGAATTATTCCAGGATAAGAAGTGGGAAAGGAACTGCTTGTTTGCTGTGAAGCATAAGCGTTCTGGGGCCAGTGTTTACAAAGAAGACTCCAGCTGTGCATGCCATGCATACGTTGAGTCTTTAGGTATGCTGTTAGTTTATATTTTTGGTTCAGAAGAAGAATGTATTGAGGCTGTTAAAAAACATAATAACGAATTAAAGATGAAAGACCTATTGCTGGATAAGGTAAATAAGCCCCAATATGCTAATTTTACTATAGATGCTTTTAAAATAGAGGGGAATTCTTTATGATAGCTGATGCTAAATATAAAAATACTTTGCCTTTTAGACGGTTGTTACAGCAATTTGGTTATTACAATTTTAAAGTTGATCAACGCTATAATTACCCAATGGATCGTATTGATTTTAAAGTTAAACTCCCAAAACGAAAGGATGGTTTTATTTTTAATACTTTAAAGGAATTAGAGATAGAATTAAAAGAGTTAAAAATAAAAAACTTGCTTTTAAGAAATGTTTGACTATACTTACCCTATACACTAACCCAAGGAGGAGGAAAGATGGAAGAATTTAAACAGTACAAAAGAAAAGGTTTATCTGAGATGCGTCCTTATGTAAAAGGAGAAGATTTAACAGATATTTCAGTAGCTGAAGTAGATGACCCTGAAAATGATATGGGTATGGTAGCCCGGAATCCACAGAATCATGCTGACCAGTGGTATGTGGCCCGTAAGTATTTTGAAGATAATTTAGAACCAGCTTAGGAGGAAAGATGGAAAAGTTTATTGGTACAAAAATTATTAAAGCAACACCTATGACTCGTGGAGATTACTGTGATTCACAGAGAATGGATGTTCCGGATGAACCATTAGCTGATGGCTATATGGTTGGTTACTCAAATGCTAAGGGTAAATTTGATGGACCCTTGGAAAGCGGTTGTCATTATATCTCATGGAGCCCAATGGATGTGTTTGAGGCAGCTTATAAATCACTTGAAGATTCTATGACCTTTGGAACAGCTATTGCAGCACTTAAAACTGGGCATAAGGTTGCCCGGGCAGGTTGGAATGGTAAAGATATGTGGTTGGTACTTATGACTGGAATGACTTTACCTCCTTTCTCAACACAAGGGACAGATAGAAAGGTTAATGATCGAACCGCAAAATGGATTGGTGAAGACACACCCCTTGTAACGCTTCCGTATATTGCAATGTGGACTGCTGATAAGAAATGGTTACCAGGCTGGTTAGCTTCACAGACTGATATGCTGGCTGATGATTGGATGATTATAAAATAGGATAAACCATGGACCCAATAACTGAAGAACAATTTAAAGCTGCACTACCGGTAACGGTTAAGAAATTAGTTAATCCTCAGATCATTGATGATATTAATGATATGCTGATGAATCCGGAGGCTTTGGAACATTTCCGAGAGAACCTGTTAAGCTATACCAATGTGATGACTGAAGGCCGGTTTAAGATGACCAGCTATATCAGTGCAGTGAAATATGTTAGTTTTAAGTTATTGGGTCATACAAATAAAGATGCTTACATCAAAACCTTTCCGGATAAGTATGTAGGCTTTCTGGCAGATGGTGTAGCTCAAAAGGATATTGCGAGTTACACCACTGCCTATAACAAGAGTAAATTAGTTAATCTTATTTTTGAACAGACACTAGTACCCTTTCATGTACTGAATGCCCCCGCGTACCAGGATGCTTTGAATACTCAAGTTGACCTGATGCATCATGCCAAGTCAGAGAAAGTAAGATCTGATGCAGCCAACAGTGTAATGGTTCATTTGAAACCCCCAGAATCCTCTAAACTGGAGTTAGATATTACAGTAAAACAGGATGACTCTATCAGGACTTTAAGAGAAACTACTCTCAAATTAGCTAAGCAACAGCAAGAGCTTATTCTTAATGGTTCACACTCAGTTAAGACCATTGCTGAGAGTACGTTGGTGAATGATGACTGATAAATTAAAAGATAACCCATCTTTAGAAAAATTACTTAATGAAGTTAATTATTCTTTTTTCAATGAGCATTATGTCCCGTCAGAAGAAGCACTGGCTTATATTACTTTTATTAAGTTAGTTAATGGTACTGAAGGTGAAGAAAATAAGTCACCTGTCTTCCATATGGATATGCTCGATAATATAAATGCTAATAATAATAATCTATTTGTGTCTTTCCGTGGCAGTGCCAAAACGACTGCTCTACATGAGTACATGTTTTTATATATTGCAGTATATGGTGAATTCTTTGATTTTGGTGAGGTGTCAGTGGCAATGTATATCAGTGACACCATTGATAACGGTATTAAGAGTATGCGTAAGAATTTAGAGTTCAGGTATAATAATTCTGAATTCTTAAAAACTTATATTCCTACTGCAAACTTTACTGATGTCCGATGGGAGTTTATTAATGCTGCCGGCCATAGATTTTGTGTCAGAGGGTTCGGGGCCAGTACCGGTGTGAGAGGATTTAAAGAATATGGGACCAGGCCATCCTGGGCAGGCTTTGACGATTTAATGAGTGATAAGAATGCTGAATCAGCTACTATTACCCGGGATATAAAGAATATTATATATAAAGCTGCTCGACAGGCTATGCATCCTGCTAAGCGTATGGTTATATGGACCGGTACCCCTTTTAATCAAAGAGACCCATTATATGAAGCTGCAGGCAGTAGTGGTTGGAATACCAGAGTATATCCGATCTGTGAAGAGTTTCCCTGTGCCAGAGAGGACTTTAAAGGCGCTTGGGAGGACAGGTTTACCTTTGACTTTGTACAGCAGGAGTATGATACTCTCTCAGAGAATGGTGAGATCAGTGCGTTTAACCAGGAGTTAATGTTGAGAATTATGTCTCAGGAAGACAGGTTAATCCAGGATTCAGATATTTGTTGGTATAAACATGAAATGATCTTAAATAATTTAGGGGCCTTTAATTATTATATTACTACTGATTTTGCCACCAGTAAGAAGAGTTCTAGTGATTTTTCTGTTATATCGGTGTGGGCCCTGAATAATAAAGGCTTTTGGTTTTGGATCGATGGCATTTGTAAAAAGCAGTTAATGAACCATAACATTGATGACTTATTTAGGTTGGCTCAGAAGTGGCAACCCCAGACAGTAGGTGTTGAGGTGAGTGGCCAGCAAGGTGGATTTATACCCTGGATCCAAAGTGAAATGATGGATCGTAATATTTATTTTATGCTCGCAACTGACAATAATAGTAACCAGCCGGGCATAAGACCTAACTCCCATAAAATGGTTAGATTTAATATTGTTGTTCCTTGGTTCAAGGCTAAAAAAATGTATCTTCCTTTAGAATTAAAAGACACCCCTCCAATGCAAGAGTGCATAAATGAGTTGCAATTAGTTTCTCCGAGCGGTATGAAGAGTAAACACGATGACTTTATAGATACTATTTCTATGTTGAGTAGTTTGACAGTATGGAGACCAAGTGATAATGTGATCATGCATAAAGACCAAAATAATGTTTATGAAAGTGAGAAGGAAGACAATGTATCAACAATTGATTCTTATGTAGTGTAAACTAAATATTTAACGTAGAGGGTACTCATGATTACCTTACAAGAGTTTTTTGACACTTTAGCCTCTGGAGAATTTTCTAATTTGGCTCTAGGCAATTCAGTGTTATCCACTATTACCGAAGAAAAATATCCCAAGATAGTTAGTAATGTAAATTTAGGTCTTATTGAGATTTATAAGCGCTTTACTCTTAAAGAAAAGAGAATTGATCTTTATGAACAGACTGGTATTACTCATTATTTAATTCGTTCAGATTACCTTAGCAGCACTGTAGCTGCTGTGTCCTCTAATGGTTATTTAATTGAAGATAGCGATGATCCCTTTGAAGATGATATAATTAAGATTACTGAAGTTATTGATGCTGATGATGATCCAATCCATCTTAATGATAAACGTTTTCCGGATCTGGGGGTGTTCACTCAAGCATTTGATACTATAAGACTTACGCCTCAAGATCCTTTAAGAGTTCTGACTTTAATCTATTTGGCCAGTTATCCCAAAATTGTAGTAGAAGATGACTTTAATCCAGAAGAAGTAGAATTATTCTTTCCTAGTTGGATACTAGAGCCCCTATTGCTTTATGTTGCTGCCCGGGTGTTCCAGGGAAAGGCTTCTAAGGCTGCTGAAGGTGAGCGAAGTCTTTATACTACTTTTATGTACCAATATGAAAATTCATGTAAAAAAATAGAGTTACTTGGTTTGGCTGATAAGACTGAGGAATCTTCCGAAAAATTTGAAAGTAATGGGTGGACTTAATTATGGTACCTGGTAATTACGATATTACAATTTACAGAGGTGGTACATTTTCAGTAGGTATTAATGCTGAGAATGCTGCAGGAGTAGCAATTGATTTCAGTACTTACGATTCGGTACGTATGCAGATCAGACCTGCTTGGATTAAAAAACATGGTAATAGCCCAATGGTACCACTATTAGAGTTGACAACTGATAATGGTGGTATTGAAGTAGTAACCACTACTCTTACTATGTTTATTTCTGCAGCTGACACGGCTGCATTAACTTTTAATGAAGGCCGTTATGACCTGGAACTAGTTACTGATGCTGTTGTCGGACCTCCGGTAGTTGCTGAAGTGGTTGACAAGATTCTTGTTGGCTTAGTAAAGGTTACTGGCGAAATAACACTATGAGCGATATGGCTGTTGTAAATGTAGTCCCTACAGTGATAACCGTTACAGTAACTGATAATCAACCTACTGTAACTATTACTGATAGTTCTATTGCTGCAATAACTGTTACAGATAATTCTACCTCTCAAGTCACAGTTATAGGCAATGTAATCCCTCAAATTACTGTTACCGGCGCAACACCGGTTACTGTTCTTGGTGATGAGAAGCCAGTGGTTGTGATTAATACGGGTGTTGGTAATAAGTATGATACAGCAACAGTTATAGCAATGTTGGCCGGTCAATTAACCTCTACACAGATGGCAGCTAGTCTTGCTTCTGATTTAACTAAATTGGCAGATTTATGGGTTAGTGTTGGTGCAGATGTTCTGTTAACTTTAGGTGCCGGTAATTCTTTAATTGCGACTTCAGTTATTGCAACAGATGCGAAGATAGCCCTTTCAGCGGTAGATATTAAAGCAGATACTGCTGGTAAATTAAATGCAAGAGCTGCTAGCATTGAGCTAACTGCTATTCAGATTAGTCAGAGTGTTACTGACCTGGAAACATCTGTTAACGGCTCTCTTTCAGCCCATACTACATTAATAAACCAAACAGCGGATGATATTGATTTAGTTGCTACAGATGTATTGGCTATTAATGGCCCTGGTGGAGATATTGAAACACTTACTTCTTCTATTGGTATTAATGCTGCTGGATTGATATTAGAGTCTGAAGCGCGAATATTAGTAAATGGAAAAGCAGATGTAAATACAGCTACTCTTACTATTCAAGGAGATCTTATTGATCTACAAGTAATTGCAACTGATAGTGTTACAGGTCGAGTAAATATTGCAGAAACTACAATTTCAGCTAATCAAATTCTTTCCCAAGTCAACAGCACGAAACTTGGTGCAACAAAATATTCTTTAGAGGCCACCCAAACTTTATTGGCTAATCAATTTGCAGTAAACATTGTTGAAGATGGTAATGGTAAATCTTATGCAACCGGTTTTCAGTTATTACTTAATCCTATTTGGCTCAGTGGCGAAGACTACCCATTAGACGTTAAAGTTGTTTATGGTAATGTAGTTTATCTTTGTATTTTAGCTCATACGTCTGCTGCAGGCAATGCTCCTGGTGTAGACCCGGCTTATTGGACAGCTCAACCAGATGATACTAAATCAGAATTTATTGTTAACGCTGACACTTTTAAAGTGTTAACCAGTACTTCGGCTGATCCTGTATTTTCAGTAGCTGGTGATGTTATTAGTTTAAATTCTACTTATGTAAATATCCCCACAACTTTAATTGTTGGTTCAATTGGTGCAGATCCTGCATCTGTTAAGTCAGCTTTAAGTTTAGCTGCTATGGCTTATTTATCTTCTGTTGGTTTTAGCAACCTAGATGGCACTATTATTTCAGGAACTAAAATTCAAACAAGTTTAATAAATACTGGAGCAATAACTGTTGGGGAATTAAATGGCGGTGCTGCAGTTCTTGCTGATGCTGCAAATGGGGTACTTGGCTACAATTCAACGGTACTCTGGAAATATCCAGGACAAACCTTTATTGATGGCGGAAAGATTTATACTAATTCTATTACTGCAAACCAAATAAATGTATCTAATTTAGCCGCTCTTTCTGTTAATACTGGTTTACTGAATGTTGGAACCACTGGAAGCCTTAGAGGGGGTAAAACTTCGCATGCTGATCCAACTGCTGGTTTTTGGATGGGCTATGATGGTGGGACCTATAAATTAGCTTTTGGTAATTCCTCCAAAAGTATTCTTTGGAATGGCTCTACTTTAACTGTTACCGGTGATATTATTGCTACTGGTAATATCCAAGATCTAGCTGTTAATACTGGTAAACTTGACGCTAATGCCGCAACAGAGATTACTGGAGATAGTGGACTTTCTACTGATTACACTTTAACTCATAATTTTTCTACACATTCTACTGCAAACATATCCGTACAGTTTTCTATGGTAGGGTATACTACTTGTACTGTTAATTTTTATGCAGGTACAACACTCATATGGTCTGCTGGTGGTGAGGGAGGAATGTACTCTGGTGGCAGAACTTGGTCAACAGTAGCAGCCGGTTCATATTCTTTTAAAGTACAGGGTACTTTAGGTGGCGCAACAGGCTATCCTTGTATTATAGTAATGATTTCATATAAGTAGGAATTATGCAAAATAATGAATATACAGTTTTTAATAAAGTAACAGGTAAAGTTGTAAAATACTTAGGTTGTTCGCTTCATCAAGCTAAACTTAATTTTGATCCAGTCACAGAAATTTTATGTGATCAAAGGTATGAAGAAACTTGTATAATTAATCCTGAAACTTTAGTTGTTACAGAGCCCACAATACCTTATCCAGAATTTCCTGTTACTAATTTGTTCAGTTTAAAACAATATGTAGATTCAGAAGATAATTTTAATAAAGCAATTATTAATTTAGGTGAAGAACCTGTTGCTTTTAAAAAGAAATACTATACAACTTTCCGTAAGTGGTTATACCCGGATTCAAATGATTATTTAGATATACAGTTTAAATTGCGTAGTGATGACCCAAAAGAAAGAAAAAAAAGTAAAGAGCAACTTAAAGCATATGATGCTGTTTGTCGTTCAGCTAAAAATAGATTTCCAAAAGAATAGTAAACATATTTAAATAGGATATATCACATGGAAGATACAGCTAAAACAAAACTTACTGATTGGGCTAATGAGCCATCTATCGCTGATTTGAAACAAAATTTAGATGATGCCCGGTCGGACTATGATAAGCATATCAATAATGTTGATACCTGGTTAGAGAATTTAAATATTACTGGAGCTGCTAAGATTACCACTGCAAAAGGTAGATCTTCTGTTGTGCCCAAGGTTATCCGGAAGCAGGCTGAATGGCGGTACTCTTCTTTATCTGAACCATTCTTAAGTACTTCAGATATTTTTAATGTAAATCCAATTACTGCTGGTGACCGAGACCGGGCTAAACAAAATGCTCTGGTACTGAATAATCAGTTTAATACTAAGATAGATAAAGTAAATTTTATTGATGCCTATATCCGGGATGCTGTTGATCTAGGTACTGTCATTGTTAAAGTAGGCTGGGATTCAGAAGAAGAGGAAGTTGAGGAAGAGATTCCTGAATACGAATTTATTCCTATTACTGATCCGGAAGTACTGCAGCAAACTATTCCTAAATACATTCAGCTATTGCAACTTAAGAAAGATAACCGGGATGTGTACGAAGAATACAGCAATCCCGGGATGGATCAAACATTACAAATATTTGCTACAACTGGCCAGGCGGTTACACCCAATCAAATTGGTGTTCGTATTGAGAAAGTAATGAAGGAAACAAAGAATCAACCAGTTCTTGAAGTGATGGAGCATAAAAATCTTGTTATGGATCCGTCCTGTGGTGGTGATATTCGTAAGGCAGGTTTTATTGGTGAGACTTTTAAAGCTTCAGTAGCCGGTTTAAAGAAAGACGGTAAGTATCATAATTTAAAGCATATAAATAAAGAAGCCTCTTCTCCTTTAACTGATCCGGATTATGAAGAGACACCTGATAATGATTCTTTTAATTTTACTGATGAACCCCGTAAGCAGTTTACCGTGCAACAGTACTGGGGTGACTGGGATATCCATGGTGATGGTACAGTAGTACCCATTGTTGCTGCTTGGGTTAATGATCGTAAGATCCGTATGGAAGAGAACCCTTTCCCGGATAAAGAACATCCCTTTGTTAAAGCAGTGTATTTGCCAGTACGTAAATCCCTTTATGGTCAACCTGATGGTGAATTACTGATTGAGAATCAACAGATTATTGGTGCTACCACTCGTGGTATGATTGATCTTTTGGGTCGATCAGCTAATAGTCAGACTGGCATGCAACAAGGTTTCCTTGATTTTACTAATAAACGTAAATTTGATAGGGGTGAGGATTATGTATTTAATCAGGTAATGGATCCCCGTCAAGCAGTATATATGCACTCCTTTCCGGAAATACCTGCTTCAGCCCCCAATATGATTGCTATGCAGAATGCTGATGCTGAGAGTCTTACCGGTGTGAAGGCCTTCCATTCGGGTATAAATAGCCGCGCATTAGGCGATAGTGTCGGAGGTGGTAGGGATGCCTTAGATGCAGCTAGTAAACGTGAATTTGGTATACTTAGGCGCCTTGCATTAGGTATAATCCAGATTGGTCGTAAGATGATCAGTATGAATGCTGAATTCTTATCTGAAGAAGAAATTATTAGAGTAACCAATGAAAGATTCATTCCGATCCGTAGAGATGATCTTGCTGGTCATTTTGATCTTGAGTTAAGCATAAGTACTGCTGAAGCTGATAATAAGAAAGCAGAGGAATTAGCTTTCATGCTTCAGACTACCGGTAATAATATGGACCCTGATTTAAGGAATATGATTCTTGCTGATATTGCTACTTTAAGAAAGATGCCTGGTATGGCTAAAAAGATTGAAGAGTATGAGCCCAAACCTGATCCAATTGAAGAAGCAAAGAGAGAATTAGAAATATATCTACTTAAAGCTCAGATTGCTAAAGAAGAAGCATTGGCAACCAAGCATGCTGCTGAAGCGGAACTGAACGGTGAGAAGGGCTACCGTGAGATTACTCAGGGTAGACTTAATGAGGCAAAAGCAGGTACTGAGGGCGCTAAAACAAGAGATATCTCCAGTGATGCTGATAATAAAGATTTAAGTTACTTAGAACAAGAATCCGGAGTAAATCAAGCCCGAGAGTTGGAAAAGTTAGATGTAAAAGCACAAAATGATTTGACTACTAAAATAATATCCGATACCGTTAAACCAGAAAAAGCTACTGCCTGACCAGTATATTTATACTCAGGTATAACCTATAATAGCTCACTGCAGCATATCGCAGGAGGACACAAAGAGGAATAAAACTATGACAAATTTAGAAAAGATTGAGTTAAACATTAGAGCAGAACGGGACAAAGTAGAACTGGCTGATGCATTGATTTTCCTGGAGAAAAACAAACACTTTAAAAAGTTATTTACTGAGACTTATTTAAGGGACTTTGCTCTGGGTATGCTGACGTTTACTGCTAGTTTGCAGGCCCAGGAACCAAAGGTTCAGGCTCATGCTCAGTGTCAGCTTACGGGTGTTGCTGGTTTACAGCAATTTTTGGCTAATGTGAGACAGACTGGTGTTACTGCAAGAGAAGCACTATTTAGTGCAGAACAAGAGCTAGAGAATATCCTAGCCGAAGAGGGGTAACCCATGGCTGTTGCCGAAGAAACAAAAATGGAAGAAGCACCGATTGAGGCACTGGAATTGTCTGATGAAGACTTTGCTAAATTAGAGGGTCCTCCAGAACTTACAGAAAAAATTGTTGAGGAAGAGCCGGAAGAAGAGGTTGATCCTGATGCAGTTAAAAAAGCTGAGGAAGATGCAGAAGCTGAAGCAAAAGCCCAGGAAGAAGCTGATGCAGCTGCTAATAAAAAGGCTGAAGAGCTTGCAGCTGAAGAAGCCAGTAAAGTTTTCTCAGAAGAAGATAAAGATTTGAAGAAGCCAGAACCAGAAAAGAAAAAAGAGGAGGTTGAAACTGACCTTGAGGCGGATTCGGATAAAAAAATTAAAACAGATAAAAAAGAAGACAAAGAAGTAAAGTCTGATAAAGCGGGGATTGATTATAAAGCTGAGTATGAAAAGATCACTGCTCCATTTAAAGCAAATGGTTATGACATGGCTGTAAAGAATACTGATGATGCTATCCGTCTTATGCAGATGGGAGCCAATTATCATAAGAAGATGGCCGGTCTTAAACCTTCAATGCGCATTCTTAAGTTACTCGAAAAGAATGGCCTGATGGAAGAGAATGATCTTAACTTTTTAATTGATCTACACAACAAAAATCCAGAGGCAATTACTAAACTGGTTAAAGACAGTGGTATGGATCCTTTGGATGTAAATGTTAAAGATGACAGTAAATATACTCCGACCCAACATACTGTTAATGAATCAGAACTTGATTTAGACGCTGTACTTGAAGATATTCATAGTACGCCCACCTATCAGGATACTCTGAATGTAATAACGAATGTATGGGATCAAGACAGTCGTAACATCATTGCCAACTCACCTCAAATTATTAAAACAATCAATGAGCACGTTGCCGATGGGACCTATGATAAAGTCATGAAAGCCGTAGAGTATGAACGCAGCATGGGGAATTTAACTGGGATATCTGATATTCATGCGTATAAACAAATGGGTGATCAGCTATACGAAGCAGGGCAGTTTAAAAAGGAGGAAACATCTCCTGTAACAGAAACTAAACCTGAACCAGTTATTGCTCCAACTAAAATCGATTCTAAAGCAGAGGAAAAACGGAAAGAACGCAAGAAGGCTGCTAGCCCTACTAAGAGTAAAGGTACTCCAGCAGTCGTATCGTATAATCCTTTATCCATGTCTGATGATGATTTTGCTAAAATTGACCCTAATGATTTTAAAGTAAAATAATCTATTAAACAAGGAAATATAAAATGGCACTACCTGACGGTGGACGAGGCTTTGTAACAGGCGGAGCGGCGTCTGATATAGGTACTCAGCTAGTAACTGAGTATTATCAGAAAAAAGCTCTTATTGAGCTGAAAAAAGAACAGTACTTTTCCCAGTTGGCTGATGTAACGGCCATGCCCAAACACATGGGTAAAACAATTAAACGGTACCATTACATGCCTTTACTTGATGATGCGAATATCAATGATCAGGGATTGGATGCTGCTGGTGCAACAACGACTTTTGAATCTACCATTACTGTTGCAGGTCCGGACGGTGAAGGTACCCTTGGCGCAGGAATGAAAGAATATTTTGTTGGTAACCATGCATCAGTTGATGCAACAGCTATTACTGCTGCAAAGACAGCTTTTGTTGCCTGGATCCAATCACAATTTCCTGATCAGTATGCAACCATGGCCCATGCTTCTGTTGCAGCCGATTATGCCATTCAGGCAGCTACCGGTGAAGCAATTCAGGTTGATACTATTACCCTGGTTACTCTTACTACTGATGATGTAATTACTATCACTTGGGATGGAGTAGATCTTGAATTTACTATGGCTGGTGTTCAGACTATTGATGCTGCTCTGGCTGGTTTGATTGCATCCCCAAATGCTGCAAACTACGCAGCTATGCCTTTCACCCTTGCTCTTGCTACCGGTACCGGTACTAATGGTGGAACTCTTACTGCAACTTTTGATCGTGCTGGCTATCAGGCTAGTCGTGTAGCCTGTACAATAGCTGGTACTGGTACTGAGTCTGTTGCAGAAACTGTAGAAGGTGCTAATACTATTTACGATCTGGGTTATGAAACAACCCTGAACACTTCTGTAAATGGTGCTGGTAATCTTTATGGTTCCAGTAAAGATGTTGGTTATATCTCCGGTAAACTCCCTGCACTGACCGAGGTTGGTGGAAGAGTTAACCGTGTTGGTTTCAAACGTATTACTCTGGAAGGATCTATTGAGAAATTTGGTTTCTTTGATGAGTACACCCAGGAATCTCTGGACTTTGATACTGATGCTGAGATGGCCATGCATATTAACCGTGAAATGCTCTTTGGTGCCAATGAAATTACCGAGGATGCTCTGCAGATTGATCTGCTTAACGGTGCTGGTGTTATTCGTTATGCCGGTGATGCTTTAAGTAAAGAGGATATGTCTGGTGTTGCTTCTACCCTGACTGAAGTTGATTATGATGATCTAAGTAAGCTTTCCATTGATCTTGATAACAACAGATGTCCTAAGAACACCAAGATTATAACCGGTTCCCGAATGGTTGATACAAAGGTTATTAACTCCGCCCGTATTATATATATTGGTTCTGAGTTGATTCCTACCATTGAAAAGATGACTGATCATTTCAGTAACCAGGCATTTATCCCGCTGGCACATTATGCGGCTGCTGGTTCTGAGATTAATGGTGAAATCGGTACCATTGGACATTTCAGAATTGTTGTTGTTCCTGAGATGATGCACCATAACGGTGCTGCCGGTTCCGTAGGTATCGCTGAGGGTGTTAACTCTGGTTATCGTGTAACTGATGGTTATTATGATGCGTATCCGATGCTTGTTGTTGGTGATGCTTCATTTACTACTATTGGTTTCCAGACCAGCGGTAAAAGCACCAAGTTTACCATCTTCCATAAGAAACCAGGTAAAGAGATGGTTTCCACGCAGGATCCTTACGGTGAATCTGGGCTTATGAGTATCAAATGGTACTACGGTTCCATGATTTTGCGCCCAGAACGGTTGGCCGTGTTGTGGACTGTTGCACAGTGGTAAAATCAACTTGACACTAAGTGTTGAGTAAAATGTAATTTACTCTCTTCCCCTTTAATTAGGGGAAGAGTTTCTTTAACAGTAACCTGACACAAATAAAGGTGGACAAATGGCAAAGCAAGCAACAGAATTAAGTCTTTTAAAAGATAGAGCAACACTAATGGGTATTAAATTTCATCCTTCAATTGGAGTAAAGTCTTTGAAAGAAAAACTCAATGCAGTACTCAACTCGGAAGAAGAAGTAGAAGAGATGGTTGTACAGAAACCCAAGCCTCGATTTAAACAGAAATCAGAAGCAACCCGTAAAGCGGAAAGTAATACCCGGTTGAGAAAAACAGCAAACCGGTTAGTTCGTATAAATTTAACATGCATGAATCCAAACAAAAAAGATTGGCCTGGAGAAATACTTAGTATCAGTAATCGAGTTATTGGTACTATTAAAAAGTTTGTTCCTTTTAATACTGAAGTCGGATATCATGTACCAGCAGCTATTTTAAGATTGGTGCAGGAACGAAAATACCAGGCTTTTAAAGAAATTAAACTACCCAATGGCCAGAAACAGAAAAGAGGCCATTTGGTTAAAGAATTTGCAATTGAAATTTTAGATCCCTTAACTCCACAAGAACTGAAAGACCTAGCCCAACGCCAGGCGATGGGTAATAGAATAGAAGATTAGGAGTCATAAATGGCAAACTTAACCCTTGATCCAATTGAAGTAGAACCAAATGTTAGTCTGGATGAACCAGATGTTGAGCAGTTAACTACCAGCAGCATTACTGGTACCGGTGTATTTGATAAGCTAATGGCTGTTGTTAAGCTCCATTTGCTTGATGAATACAACAATGACCGTATTACTGGTGATGAGTACTCCAAAGTATATTTAGGGGCTCTTAGCGCTGTTATGCAGCAATCAATTGCTTTCCTTGACAGCCATCAGAATGGCCAACGGATCAGGGCAGAGATTGGCTTGGTAAGACAGAAGACTGTTACTGAGCTTGCTCAGACTGATGATACTATATTACTTAATCTTGGTTTTAATGGTACGACTGCTGTTGAAGGAGTAGTTGCTGATCAAAAGGCTCTGGTTACCCAGCAATTAGCTTTAGCAACTGCTCAGACTACTACTGCTACTGCTGAGAAGGATTTACTTGGTCAGAAGATTATTACTGAATTGGTCCAAACTGGCGACAGTCTTGTTACAGCTAAAGCTGCTGGATACGGATATAATGGAAATGATAACCTTGGTGGTTTTGCTGAATATAAAAAACAACAACAAGAGATGGATGTAGCTCTAACAGAACAGAAAATTGTAACTGAATTATCTAATACTAGTGACTCTAAACCAGCTACTTTAGGACAGATGAACTCTGTTACTGTTATTGAAGGTTTAGCATATCCTCAGAGAGAGAAAATTCTATCTGAAAAGAACTTACTTGATCAGAAAAAAGCAACTGAATTAGCCCAGATCCAAGATCTTACTGTTAGTGCTGCAATTGTTGCTGGTGTTATTGGTAAACAGAAAGCTTTATTCCAAGCTCAGACTGATGGATTTACTCGGGATGCAGAACAGAAAGCAGCTAAGCTTATGGTTGATGCTTGGTCAGTTTCTGCTACTATGGGTGTTGGTACAGTTAAATCAGCCAATCGTTTAGATGATCCTAATCTTGGTGCAATGTTGGATGTTCTTCTGGCTGGGGCAAATGTTACACCAATTCCTTAATTAACTAATGGGGGCTTAATTAGCCCCCATTACTGTAGGAGCTTATGGCAACTAGAGTTACAGTAGCAACCGCAACAATGCAGCTTATGGAGCCTGATAATTCTCCTGTAGAGAATGCTGTCCTTTCTGCCGTTTTATCTGGCAACAATATAAGCAACAGTTTAACTAATATTGTACTAGGTGGTATGGCCACCAAAGTAGCCGGCTTTATGGGCTATGCTGAACAGTTTTATACTCTTGGTTTACCACAAGGAACTACTGATACTTTATTTACCGCCCCTAAAGCTGATGTTGCAGCTGCAATTGTTACTGATATGATCTTACCCCTTGGAGTACAAGTTGAAGCATACTTCACAGATCCTTTATCGATCTACTATCTTGTTCTACCATTTTTAACTGCTGACCGAACCTATGATTATTTAACTCAAGAAATAACTACCTTTCCTGCAGGAATGACTATTCCTACTGTTAGTTCCACTGGTGCCTTAGCAATTAATAAAGTCACTTTGTATGAACTGTCTTTAGCTGCAGATAATGTTACAGTTACCATTACTTATAAAATTCTAACCTCTTACGTTGTTCTCCACTCAAAGGCTAATGCTACCGTTGAATCAGATCCTGCTACTTATTACAATGAAGACCAGGTAATCAGTTCCAGCTATGAATTAGGTGCTGAATACTGTATGGCCTCTTATTACGAGCTGGATGCTGGTGGCGCAACGACCCTGCCACTCAAATGGTGGGCATATAAACTTTCCGATGGCACACATCCAGCTTTAAGTGGTACCGTTACAATACAAACTTCTACTGATTTTATGCCAGTGGTTCCTATTAGAAGAGTAAATATTGATCTAACTTCTGCACCCTATCAGAGTACTCAACAATATATTACCGGTAAAGCTTTACTAAAGAAAATAAAATTAGATATTGATGAGATTGCGACCCAAATAAATGATAACCCAGATAAAGATGATATTGATCATGCTTATGTAATGTTTGGGGTTAATATGCAGACTACCAGTAATGCAGGCATCTGGTACCTTGGAGAATTCTTTGAACATATTGGTGCCTTAACAACTGCTACTGCTTGGACCCATGTGGATGATATTCTTAATGGAGATTCAACAGTAAATGTTAATACTAAACAAACCTACACCATGAATACCTCTCTTGTGGAGTATGGCCTTAAACTTAAAATTGAATTCTTATATATTACTACAGTTTTTATTGTTGGTTCAATTGGGGCTATTGGCACTGCTACTAAGACGTTTACCCGGAATACTGTTGGTGATGTTTATAATTTAAGCTCTTGGGATGATAATTCTAAAGTAGTCTTCAAATTACAGACAGAAGCTAATTTATATAAAGAAGTAACTGTATACGCTCCCAGACATAATAATGACATATGGACCGGGCATTCAGTTAATACTTACCTTAATGATGTAATCGATGATGCAGATAATTTAAACTTTATTGTACCAGTGCATTACGGTGTATCTTTCAATATGAATAAGATAATGCAAAATCAACTTTATCAAGAAGCACTTATACTGGTTATTAATGCTGTAGATGTTGTTAAGCTTAAATGGTATGAATCTAGTTTGTTTAAATTTATCTTTTTATTTGCATCTCTTGCTTTTGCATTATGGTCTGCTCAGCCTTGGTTGTTAGATCTTGCTACTGCAGCTTCGGCAGGTTATATGGCCGTTATTAATTTTATCCTACCTCAAGTTGTTTTTGGAGTAGCTTTAAATTATGGTGTACAGCTTATTGTAGAAGCCATTGGGCCAGAAGGTGCTGCAATTTTAGCAATTCTTATTTTTGCTATTACAGCATTTAAAGGGCCCTCCAGTTCTGGTATATCTGTATTCGGTAAAGACATGCTTACTTCTGATATATTATTATCCATGGTTCCTGCATTGTTAAATAAGAGTAATGAGTTTATAGCCGGTCAGTTAGAAAACCTAAAGCAAGAGTATGATAATTTCTTATTGGCTGCAGAAAAGCAATGGGATGAATTAGCACTTATTCAAGAAGAACTTGAACCTAATTTATTGGCTGAGAATCTTTTAATGGCACAATCAGCCAGGTTATTACAGCATCCTATAACAGATCCAGAAAAGTTTTATGAGTACACAATTCATGCAGGCAATATAGGTACTGTTGTTGCACATGATATCGTACCTAATTTTTTTGATATGTCTTTAAAATTACCTGAACCAAATAATTATGCTTTTGCTAATATGGCAAATATAGGTTAATAATAAATAAATAAATTTTAATAAGGGGACTGACTATGGTAAACAATAACGATCAATTTAATTTTGATTTTGATATAGATGAAAATTTATTTAAAACCGATGTGGGCAAAACATATGGGTCTTCTCAGAATCAGAATTTTGTTAATCAAGGTTTTGGTTTAGGAGATTTAGCAAATCTTAACACTAATCCTCTTAATCTTCCTGACTACGATGGATTTAAGTTTTGGGGTAAAGGAGGTGTTGATGAGTTTGGCAGATATAGAGCTACTGGTATGGAACACCTTGGCGGATACCAAGATCCTCTTACTAAAATGAAACATGGTAGTTGGGCTGGTGGAGCATTTGATGCTCTTGAAGGGGGAGCTAAAGTTTATCTTGGTTTGAAGAAACTAGGACTGGCTGAAGATTCTTTTAACTTCCAGAAGCAAGCATTCAATAAAAACTATGCTGCTCAGAAACAATTAGTTGAGGCAGATTTTAATTGGCGTGAAAATGCAAGAAAACTAGCCAATGCTTCTTACCAGAAAAAAACTATTAATATCTAAGTAGGGGGACAAAATGGCTCAGATTACTTGGCGGAATGTAAATGCACCCTCCTTTGAAGGCCCACTGGAAGCAATAGGTGATGCTAATGAAGATATTATTAGTGGGTTTGATCCTTTTAAAAAAATACTTACCGATCATCAAAAACTCCAGGAAGAGAATTTTATTCAACAAGGAGAAAATGTTGATACTGGTATCCAAGCTAACTTACAAAAGTTAAAATCTCTTGGTGAGTTGAACCAAGCAGAAGATGCAGGTCGGTTTGATATTGGTACTATAGAACAACAGTACGGTAAGATGGCGAACTTTGATAAGCTTACTAAAAATGTAGCCAAGCAACGTACTGATCTAAGGGCTGATGCACTTAGTATTGCCTCTGGAATTGGTACTCAAGCAGCCAACGATGGTAAGGATATTACTCTTGGTTCAAAGGCTGTATATGAAAATTTGATTGCTAAAGGCGCTGATAATGACTGGGCACTGCAACAGGCTTCTAAGTGGGAACAAGGAGCTGGGGTATTACAGAATAAATTTAATAAAGAAAGAAAAGATGCTACAGACACTTTCTTATTAAATACAGGACCAATAACTTCTCCAGCAAAAATTCAAGAAACCATTGATGCGGGTAAACAACAAGGGATTAAGGCTAATTGGGATGTTGTCCAGCAAAAGCTCACTCAAGAAATGTCAGCAAATAGAACAGAAAGTATTTATCAGAGACAAGAAGCTGATAGAGTAGCTCTTAACGCTTTCAACACTGATTTTTTAAAAAATATTAATAATGGTATGGATCCTGCACAAGCAGTACAAGTTGGTGCTAAAAAAGCAAACCTTAATGGTACTCAGCAAATAGCTGCTTCTAACATGGCTCTAGGTTATGCAAAGCAAAAACAAAAACTTAAAGGTCCTCAAGAAGAAATGTATAATCAGCTTAAATTAGAAGCTGATTCACAGCTTACACAACAACAAGCAGATGCTACTGCGCATATAGATTCTTTAAAGCAACAATTAAGTAATGTTACTGGGCTTGATGAGAATACAAAAACATTTGCTGAAAAAACAGTATTGCAGGATGGTGGTATGGTAGGCGAGATTATGAAGAGTCTCACAAAAACAGGAAAAGTCGAACCTTCTGATTGGTGGAGCGCTTTAAAAACTAGCCCAGGTACTGTTAGTTCTATTTTAAATAATAAATTACAGCAATTAAGAAGTCTTCCTGGTATTAATGATGTTGATGCAAATAGTTTACTCTGGTTGGCTTATCAGGATTCTGTTGGAGATAGTTATGGTTTTGGTGGAGCAAAAGGAGTAGCCCCAAAAGCTTTAGATGCCACAATTAGAGCTCGAATGAGGCAATATAATGATGGTAAAGCTATTAGACAACAAATAATTACAGACTCTAAAAGTTTAAAAAGAGAACTTGAAAAAGCTGCAGTTGCAAAGAGTGGTGCATTACTAGGTTGGAGACAAGAACAACGAAAAGGAAACCTTTCTGGTACTGTCAATAATGGTTCATTTGTTGAACAAATGAGTACAGCTTTTTCAAAACTTCCTAATGAATCTTCGCCTACTTTGCAAAAGCAATCTTTGATAGAGGCTAAAGCTGCTTTTAAGAGAGCCTTAGAGAACAATTCTGCTATTTCAAAACAAGTTGGGGATCAACTAACCAAAGATATAAAACAAATGTCAGCAGTAGAATTTGAAAAAACTATAAAAAAACTCGGGGGTGTTACCCATACAGGAGCTCCTGTTGAAATAATTAAAAAACTTAAAAGTGGGGACTTTACAAAAGGAACTTCCCGCCGTTTAAAAAAAGATAGAGACTCATTTTTACGAGCACTTCCGGTTAATCTTAATAAATAGGATGTCTTATGTTTGATCCAGAGCTTGCTCCGCAAAAAGGTATTGATCTTCAAAATACTCTTCAAGCTAAGATAGATATATTGAATAGTAAAACAGCAGAAAAGCAATTTGATACTGCAACTATGGAAGCACAGTTACGAAGCAGTGTTAACACTTTTCAAGAACCTAATCAGCCTTTAATCCCTTATAAAGAGACTCTTCCTGAAGCAGCAGCTCGGGGTGTTGTAGAATCAGTTAAGGGCATTCCTATGTTAGCTTCAGGTGTAGTAGCTGGCGGTGCTCTTGTGGCTGAAAAGATTGTAGGGGAAGGTGGTATTGCTACCAAGATTAAAGAAGCGGCTGCTGGTAAGTATCATAAAATTGAACAAGACATTGGTGTGGGCGCCCAACCAGAAGATTCTTTTACTTACTCTTATGAAAAAGCTAAAGAAGGCGATTGGAAAGCATTAGTTTCTTGGTTCTCCCATGGTTCGGGTTATGTGGCCGGGCAATTAACTAGCTTGTTGGTTGGTAGTGGTATTATTAAAACCGGTGTGGAGCTTACTGGTAAAAAAGCAATTAGTAAGCTTATGGGTGGTTTAGTTAAGAAAGAAGCTGATCGGATAGCTAAACAGCAATTAATTACTCAAGGTGCTAAAGTAACTACTGAAAACATTGCTAAAGTTGCTGCAACTGATTCAGTATCTAAATTAGCAATATCTTCTGTAACCAGTAAAGCTGGTACCCATATTGGTATGGCCTCTGCTGGTTTTGGTTTAGAGGGTGGTGAGATATTTGGTACTCTATCCCAGGAAGCAGATGTAACCTGGAAACAAATCCAGAAAGCTGGAATTGCTACTGGACTGGCCGGAGCAGTTGAATACTTAGATTTACTGTTTAATGTAAAAGCTTTAAAAGGTGGCCTCAGTACCATTGGTGGATTAGGTAAAAAAGTAAGTGGTGTGGCCGGCAAAGCTACCAGAGTTGGTGTAACCGCAGGTAAAGTTGCTCCTGTTGAATTTGCTGAAGAGTACGCGCAAACAGCCATTGAACAATGGGGTACTGGTAAGAATCCTTTCTCTGCTGAATCTCGTAAAGAACAGTTTGATGCTGGTATGCTTGGTTCACTTGGTGGACCGGTTACCAGTGTAGGCGGAGTATTTACTCGGTCAGAACAGGAACAGCAAGAATCTACTGAACGTAAAGCAGAACGTAAAGCTCTCAGGGTTAAAGCGAATCCTAAAGCACAATTAGGTTATGAAGATAAATTATCAGCTGCTGTTGAAACAGAAGACATTTCCATGCATAAAGATAATCCTGTATTGGCAGCTGAAGCATTACAACAGATTAATCAAAAGAAAGATCTGGATCCATCGGTTAAAATAACCAATCATGATAAAGCAATAGAGATCCATAATGCAGTAGATGCTGAATTCCAGGAACAAATTAAAGAAGTACAGAAGTACCAGGCAATTAAAGAAGAAAGAGAACTTACTAAAGAAGAGGGTGAGTTAGCCGTCTCTGCAATGAAACAAGCCATGGCCTCTAAAGCCATCATAGATCAGATAGTACCGGTCATCGATAGTATGGGCCGAGAAGAGACTGCTTCACCTGAGAAACTCAAAGAAGTTAAGACAATTCTTAAGGGTTCTGATTCTGTTAAGATCCAGGAAGCTATTCTTACTGTTTTTGGTTCAAAAGGTGATTTTACAGATGCTGATATCAATGAGGTCCTGAATAACCCCAAAATAGACGATATAACGAAGGTTAAGTTCAAACGCATACTCTCCTATCAGAAAAGTGCCAAAGCGACTCTAGAGGGCCAAAAAAGCCCTATAAACAAGACATCTGTGCAGGTGAACCAAGATATTATCAATGGTAGAATCAAAGATAAATTTAAAGGTATCAAGGGCTACCTGCAATCCATAGCCATTGCAACACAAAATAAGGACACCAAATTAGCTAAATCTCAGTTATCAGATCTTCAGGCATTCACTGAAAGACATGCCATTAAAGCTGATTTATTTCGTAGACTTCAGGATGCAGTAATTAAAGCAAAAGCTAAAACAACTGAAGAACAAGAAGCAGTCATTAAAACATTCTCTGCGGCTGATCAGAAATTCTTAGAACAACTGAACACTGAACGTGCATCAATTGGTTATAATGCCGATTATGACTTTAATACAAACTTTGAAGCTTCAATTCAATCCATGGAGCGTGAGGCTGATTCTCTGTCTGAAGCTCTTTCAGTTGCACAGGATATGATCACCCCTCCCCAAGCTCAGCCTACTGCCGAAAAGGTTGTTCAGTCTGAGACTGAGGAGGAGGAAATTTCTGCAGCGACAGCGGAAGATGTTTCCTCAGAGGAAGTCGGAAGTAATGAACAACCTTTGAGTGCTGAGCAAGAAATAACTTCTTTAGTTAAAACAAATAAAGGAAAATGGGTTACTGTTGATTTTCCTAAATACACTGGTACCTTTAAAGCTCAGGTAACTGGTAATGTGATTCCAGATAGCTTCAGTATAGTTAATGGGGTAAAAACTGTTACTGGTTATAGTATTGAAATAAAAACAAATACAGGTAAAGTTCTTACTGCAACAGCACAAGAATTAGGTTTAAAAGCCTATAAAACAGACCAAGATATTGAAACAACTACACCAGTACAAGAAGATTTTGTAGTTGAAGAGGAAGATACTTTTTTTGGTCAGGATGAATCTGAAACATTCTTAACATTAGAAGAAATGACCAAAGCGGAATTACAAACTCTTTATCAGAATACTGAAAAAACTAATACTGACAGAAGACAAGAAATTGAAGCAGTACTTAGAACAAAGCATGCAACTGAAAAGAAACCAAAGAAAGAAGATGGCTCTAAACCCGAAGAAAATGCTGACGACGCGTCGGCATTTTCTGAGTCTGAGCCATCTGAAAAAACTTTATTTAGGGGGCAGGAAGAGGCTCCTTATATAGACGATAAAGGTAATTTAGTTTTAACCCCTACTCATGATTCCTTGTTTAAAAATACTGGAATTTCTTTTGCTGAAGATAAAGAATTAGCAGAAGAGTATGGAAATCGGTATTCTAAAAATCCTTTTATTATACAAATAAATATTGATTATCTTGATAAAATCTTTCCTTTAAATAGACAAGGTGGAACTGCTGTTACTGATGAAAGAGTAGTAGGTGATGAACGGGAACAAAGGATTGTTACAAAAAAAGATATTATCATACCTAAAGGACAGTATTCTGTTTCAAAAAAGAATATTAAGTATGATCATAGTACTACAGCTACTTCTGTTTTAATGGATGAGTTGGATAAAGAAAATTACGAAGGAGATATTTCTGAGCATCTTCGTTATGGTGAAGTTGCTCAAGGATACGCAAGTAATGAACAAGAGTATTATGATAGTATTAAACAAGAATTAAAAAATAGAAATTTTTCAGAGACTGATTTTGCTTTTATTTCGAATAACCCTATAACAACAGATCCTGATAGTATAATGGAAGCTTTAGGTATTGATCCTAAAACTAATAAATGGAAAAATTCTTATAATACAGAATATCAAAATCGCAGAAAACAATTATATGAAAAAACAGCTTCTGAAAAACATACACCCTTAGCTGAACAATTAACTGATAAAACAGGTATTGATAGAGAATCTCTTACCCCAGGTAACACAAATAATACTGATTTAGCCAATAACAGATTATGGGTTAATACGCTTAGAGCTTTTTTTAAACCAATTTATGGTAAAGCCGGCCCTAAGAGTTTATTAAATAAGATTCCTGATTTTGTTGCAGCAATGCGTAAAAAGATATTATCTAAAAATCATTCTTTAAATCCAGATCAGGAAAAAGCAGCAATTGCTTTAATGAAGTTTAATAAAGAATTCTCTGCTACATTACTTAAAACTTTTAAACCAAAAGCAAATGAAAAATTCTTTTATGAAGATGCTGTTAATTATTTTAGAGTTAATGGTGAACTAAATCCTAACTTTCTTATGGCCATGTCAGCTACTGCTTGGAAGTGGTTAGCAACTCAAGGTCCTAAAACCTTAATAAATGATGACAAAAGTATTCGTAAAATATTTAATCTTAAAGAGAGTCAGGAAATCTCTGAAGATGTTAGAGCTTTGGTTAGTCGTATTGGCGCCTCCAAAGATTATTTGAGTGGAACGCTGGGTAAAGATGTTATTAAGATGTTTGAGATCAAGGCTACTCAAGATATTGGTGTATTTGACCGAGAGCTCATTGAACAAGATCTTGGTACTCTGTTATTGGCTACATTAGATCGTATGGGTCGAGTAGAGCGTACTCAAGTTAATGCCGGAAGAATACCCAGTACTCCTGTAAAAACAGAAAAGATTACTTTAGGATTCTATGGTTTACGTAATCATATGTTAAATACTCCACAAGCTCCACTCTCTCCTCAATTAATAAATACTTTTATTCTTCCTGATCAAAGACTAGATGTAGCCAAAGAAGATGTTATAGACAGAAAAAACACTACTAAAGTAGATTTCTTTCGTATTGCTAGTAAGGTTGTTACATTAAAAGATGGGACTTCATTTGAAGCCTTAACAAATGCAAATACCCAGACACGAACAGATTATGAATATGGTAAAGGTGTCTGGGAACAATTATTTAAATTAACAGCAGATCCGTTAGACTACTCTTTTACCAAACCCACCTGGGAAAATGATAAAGAAAAGTGGCCATTGGCCAGAACAAGTGAATTTGCAACAATCCCTCAAACCAATAATTTAAAACAATATATTGAACAACCTTATGGATTATCCCATGGTGTTATGAATATATTTACTTTTCTGACTAATGCTGGACAGAGAACTGCAGCTGGTGCAGTAAACATTAATGATGCAACACATGACCGACATAAACACAGAGAGAGTATTAATCGTAAAATTGAACTTGATCTGGATGCAGTACGCTTCTGGTTACACAATGCTAAAAAAGAAACAGCTAAGTATGCTTCTAATTTCTTTATACAATCTTATTTTATTGCTACTGGACGAATGCAACAAGCAGGTCCTATTCAACCACAAAATAGTATGACCCATAGATTTCTGTTTAAAAATAAAGCTTGGGAAGCCACTTTTGATAAATCAGATGAACAAGTAGTTGAATTATTTAAAGCAGCAGTAGGCCTCTCATTAGGAGTGGATCCTACTAAAGAAGCATCTATGGCTATAGTGCAACAAAAAACAACTGATATTTTAGAAAGTCCAGTAATACAATCTGCTTTAGCTGCTATTGATGTATTCCTATCAGCCGCAGAACAGCATACTGAGTACTCACCAGATGAGATGGTAGCCTTACGTAAAGCTCAACCAGACTTAGAGGCTGATATTTTAGCCGGTATTAAAGAAGGTGGCGAAGACCTTCATACTTTAAAAGGTCTTCTTGAGTACCAAAGATTTCAAAGAGCAGGTGCTGGTAAATTTACTACTTCTCTTCCAGTAGAGATTGATGGTCAGGCAAATGGACCAACTATTGGCGGTATCCAGTTATTATTAAGTTTACCCACTATAAAGAATTTAGGTATTGCAGCCAGTGAAGGTATGGTGTTTACTGAGAATCCTGTAGAAACAGATACTGTTCCTTATGATCCTTACCAATCTATTGGGGCCGGTTGGGGCGCTTTAGTGAACCAATTAAAAAAGACTATGATCGCTGCTAAGGATACTGCAACTTATAAACGCATGGAAGCTGCAGAATTCTTATTAGGAAAACTTACAGATAGTAAAGGCTTCTTAGATAAGGCTGTACGTAAATTAGCTAAGAATAGAGCTGTAGGTGCTTTATATGGCTCCGGTCATGGTAAGATTAAACGAGGTTTAGTCATTACAATAATTGAAGATGGTATTAAAGCTAAGTTAGAAAAGATTTTAGAAGACCCTACTCGTCCAGCTGCAGCTGATGAATTAAGAGAACTTGTTCGTTACACTAATACTTTAGCTAATAACCCAAAAGCATTATTTATTCCTGCCAATATTGCTGGTGTTGAAGGAAATTTAAATAAAGAAGCTTTATTAAAGATTAAACTTAATCCCAGTATCTATGAAGATATTGCTGCTTTTACTAATAAATACCATGGTAAGGCCTTAACTCAGGCTATAGATAAAATCTATGGAGACATACAACAAGCCAGGACTCCATTGAATAAAGCTATTACAATTGCTGCTGCTTTTTACAATGCTGCGCAGAAAATGTTAGTTCAAGAGCATGTTGCTAAATTTGGTAGTGTAATGACCCAAGAGCAGTTACAACAAATTCGTGATAGAATAAAGAAAATCTTTCCTGTTTTAAAATCTTCTTTAGGTGGGAAAGTTCCTTTAGCTGAATTTGCTACAAATCTTGAATATACTACTGCTGTAGAAGGAACCTCTACTCAGTCTTATCAACCAGATGGTAGTAATGTACATTACCAGCCAATGCATAATAGAGCAAAGAAACTCAGTACACTAGGAGATCCCAGTGTAAAACCGGTTATTATAAGTGTGCAAAATTATGATTCTAGTTCTGCTAATAGAGCAATGGGCAATAACCAGGGAGTTGGTGTATTAGGAGTTCATGATGGTTTTTATGTTGCCATTACCAATGGTGGCGCAATGGGTCAAATTATAAATAAAAGCCTCTATACCGATATGTCTTTGGACAGTATACCTGAAAAAATTGTAGAAGCCTTTACCACTTCCATAGAAGCTTTTACAGAATTCGCAAATGAAAACCCTGCCCGAGAAGAAAAGAAAGACAGAGTACTTCAAAAAGTTTTTAAAGAAATGGGTTTAACAGAAGGTGTTTCTTCTTACAACAATAAAACTTGGACTAAATCAGTACAGCAAGTAGTGGATGAAACAGTAAATGGTGTTCCTGAGAAAGGTAAACGTAAAAAGAAATTTGGTATTAAGGAAATTGTAAGAGTAACCAAAATAAATAAAGCCAGAGTTCTGAATGCAGTTACTGCTTTTAACCATTATTTTCATAGAGATGGTGCATGGAAAACTGGTAATGCTCCTCAAACCAGTATAGGTGGTGTAAATATAGTAGAAACAAAAACAGAGCCTGGTTTGTACTCACAAGCAACAATTAACCAACAAGCTCTTGCTGATTATAATCTTTCTGTACAAGAACTGGAAGAAGCTTTTATTGCTGAGATGCTTAAAGAAGATTCGAACGATTCTCTTGGTTCAAAAGATGATTCCACTCTTTCCATTGATCCAGCTAAATATGGCAGGGCTCAGGAAATAAGCAGTAAGAATGTATTAGAGGTTTACAATGACATTAAGGGTGAAAGCACTGTAACAGACAGTGTACAGCATGATAATCACCTGCAACGAATTCTAAAGACTTTGATACATTCAGTGTTCCAGCCGGTTGATCTGTATATGAAAACTAATCCTTATGCTGAACCAGAAGGAAAATTTGTATCCCAGACTCGTCAGGTCTTTATGACTAATCAAATTGCAGCCCCAATAACTGGGGCCCTAAATAATGGTATCCGGATGTCTTCTGGTGAAGTATACACCCATGAATTATTACATCCGGTACTTGAAGCTGGTTTACGCCTTAATGCAAGATTAGGTGCTCAAGTGGATACCTTATATGAACTGGCTTACCGAAAGCTTGATTATAGAGCTTTTTTAAACGACCCAACTGTAAATGCTGCTTGGTTGAATGATCCTGCAAATCAATATGAAATTGAAGCTGCCCAGAAAAGATATAATTATATCTTTCGTAACACCAGGACTGCTGCTCAACGCAAAGCATCTGAACAAACAGACACTGCAACAAAGATTACCCGGGAATCAGGACACTCTCCCCATTTAGCTGAATTTGTTATTCTTGGTTTAACTAATGAAAATTTCTTGAAAGCTTTATCTGGTATAGCACTACCTGAAAGAATGTATACAACCAGTACTTGGTCAGATATTCAGGCAGGTAATATCCAACAGACTCTTCTTAATATTGCTCAAAAGATATTTGATTTCTTTTACAGTAAATTTAATGCCAGTAAAAATGACTTAAGAATGGATCGAGAACTAGAGCGCTTAGCCATTCTACTTTCTAAAATAGACTCGAACCATAAAAATAAATTATTTGAAACCCAAAGTAAATTTGAACAACAATACAGAAAAGTAGCTGATCTCTCTAATAAGTATATCAAGAAAGCTGCTACTTCAGGGCCTTTAAAAATTGTTAAAGGTTTAAAGACTGCAGTTAAAACCCATAAAGATAAAGACTCTTTAGCTGGTGATCAGCTACGAAAGATGACTAATGATTATGATAGACTGGAGTATGGGTTATTTAAATCTTTAGTTACAGAATTAAGAGGACGTACTGACCGACTTGCCCCAATATATCAATTACTGAACAGAAGAGGAGTTTGGTTGGACAGTGCTAAAGAATTTACTATTGCACAGTACTCCGGTATAGCAGGTAAACTGTTTACTAAGTTCCGGGATCCAAAGCAAACCAAACTTACTGATGCAGAAAAAGTAGTAGTAACTAAAATTGGTTTAAAGCCTGATACAGTTGCTTTATTAGATTCTCTTAGTATGGATGGAATTAGTAAAGTTTTAGGTGATCCAAATGAATTAAGAAAAGCAATCAATAATGTACTTAACCAAATTAAAACTGATACAGCTCTAGCGCCTCATTTAACTTATTATAAGCAAGCAGCCGATGCCATGGGGCATTTTATGATTCATAGTAGAGGCAGAACAGGTGAAGAGGTTTTTCAGAATGCCCTGGTTATTGCTGAAATGAAAGCTAGAGATGATGTAACAGTTCCATTAACAGCCGCTGAGGTTTTAAGGGCTGAAGAACTAATTAATCAACTTGGTTCACTATATGCTTTGCAACATACCGATAAAGCTTCCAGGCAGGTATTTAAAGAATTAATTGATACTGATCCTGAAGGAGTTAATAAATTCTTTGAATTACATCAAGTTCTTAAAGAGGACTCTTTACAGAAAGCTTTTAACGGAGATGAGCGTAAATTTATTAAAGGGTATACTAAAGAAATCGTTAATACCCGTACTAATTACCAATATGGTACTTTAGCTGAAGAAGAGGAACTTGCACAAATAGGCTATAGTAGAAGTGAATTTCCTATTGATCGGGATGAGGCAGATCCATTAAAACATATAGACATTTATGTGTACACTGCTCAAACGGGTCGTATAAATGATTTACTATCAACTATTTTCTCTTATACCGGTAACAGAGGTAAAGGTACTGATCCACTTACAATAGCTCAGCAAATGGATATATCCACTAAAGAAGGTAAAAAGAATAATGCTAAAATAATTAAATATAAAGCAAAGATAATTCGTGATATGGCTAATCCTAATATTAAGCCTGAATTAAAACCAAGTAATCAGATGATTCCACAAGTTGATGAAAATGGAATTACCACAAAATACAGATACATGATGGCTGAAACTACTAAAGATAATTTTTTAGAAAAAGTTAATGAGTATGATAAAATCATGGGTGCCATGGCTGGGCAGATAATTGATAAAGAAAGGACACCAATAATTAATGAAGAACTAATTGTCCTTTTAAAAGATATGTTTGATGCTGATTACCAGAGTAATCCTGGAGGTTTCATAGAAATTGGGCCCAACTCACCTGACCCAAAACTAAGAGACATATACCATATGATGCCAGATAAAGCCAAACAAACTGTTGACACAGTTTGGGGCGGACCCTCAATGTTTATTCCTAAAGACGTGTTAGATATTTCTTTTGGTTACCGGCAGTACAACATAGTGGAGTCCTTTGCAAAGAATCCTGAAGATAGAGCTAAACTAGAAAGACTTCTTATTGGCATAGTGAGTCTGTTTGGTGGAGAGGTAAAAGGAGTACGCCGAGCACATACTTTAGAAGGGGCTATGATTGAGTTGGCCAAACTTGCTAAGAATAATATTATAGTAAGGTCTCTATCAGTTACATTAAATAACTTTGGCAGTAACTTATTTGTACTTAGAAGCAAAGGAATACCTTTTAATGTTATAATTAAATCAGCTTGGGAAGCTTTCTCTATGGGACTCAAATACCAAGCTGATATACAGAAATTAGCTGATCTTGAAGTAAAACGTAGAATGCTGGCTAAACGTAAAGGTGCTGCTCCTCAGTCATTACTTGACTTGGATAACCAAATAATGCGTCTTAAAAATACTATTGAAATTAACCCAACAACAAAAACCATTGAAGCAGGTCTAATGCCTCAGTTTATTGATGATGTTAATACTACTATTTCTGGTTCAAATTTTCCAAGTGAATTTGAGAAGGGAGTTACTAAGCTAACAGATAAGCTACCTCAGATCGTGCAGAACGTAGGAAAGGTTACGTTTCTGACTCAAGACACCCAAGCATACCAGGTTCTTAACAATGCCGTTAAAATGACCGATTTTGTAGCAAGACACGTGTTGTACCATTATTACACTTCAAGTGCCCGGGGTGATGAACAGATGTCTCATGAAGAAGCAGTTGCCGAAGCAATAGAAGAATTTGTTAATTTTGCAGTCCCAACCCACCGTATGGTGGAATACTTAAATAGTATCGGCTTGCTACGCTTTACAAAATATGCGATAAGAATACTTAAAGTAATTAAAAATAATGCAATGGATAAACCGTTTGATGTAGCTGCAGCTTTATTTTTATCTACACATATAGGTGCAGATAATATTAATAATTCTATCCCAGGAGTAACAAAGAATATGTTTTCAAATTTTGGTAATCCTTTCAGTTTCTTTGTAGACTCGGTTGATAGCATACTTCCAGTTAATTATTTAAAAATGTTTTTTAGTAAATAAATTTTAATACATAGGAGTTATTATGGCTGACTCAAAATTAACAGCACTGACAGAAGACACTGCTCCAACAGGCGATGATTTAATATATGTAGTCAACGATCCTGGTGGCTCACCATTACAGAAAAAAGTAACTTTAAGTAATGCTTTAGCAAAACCAATTAACACAGCTACCGGAAAGACAACTCCAGTTGACGCTGATGTTATCGGTATTTCTGATAGTGCTGCTTCTAGTGTTCTTAAGAAACTTACTTGGGCTAATATTAAAGCTACTCTTAAAACTTATTTAGACACTCTTTATGCTGGAAAAGGCTCTAATACGGACATAACTGGCACAACCGCTCTAACTTCAATCTCAAACGCAGCAGATATCACAATCGAATCAACAGGGGCAGGGGTGAACATAAACCTTCACAACGATGCCGGAGATGATTTTGCGGTTGATACTGATAAACTGGTTGTTGAGGGTGATACAGGCAACGTAGGCATAGGGACTGCGAGTCCAGCCACAGAGTTAGAAGTGAATGGTATAATAACAGGTAGTACAGCATCATTAACACCAGTCACAGACTCAGCAGCAAATTTCGCAGCGAACTTTACCGGAGCTAATCTTTACGGTGGTACGTTTGTTTGTAACGTAACCGGCACTTGTCAACTCCCGCTAATGGTAGCAGGAATGAACTTCACCATTATAACACTCGGAGCAATAGAAGTTATCGTTGATACAAACGCTGCTGACGGATACTTAATGGATGGCACAACAAACGCTGAAGGTAAGAACCTAACGAACTTGTCAACCGCCGGAGATATAGCGGTCTTTCAATACTACACAGCAGATGATTGGCTTATTACAACTAATGGTTGGACGCCGGAGGTTTAACATGACTATTCAATTAGCCCATAAAGCGGTGTTGGCTCGTCTTAAAGGCGCTGTGTCCTACATGACAGCCACAGGTGGAACCATAACCACAGACGGTGATTATAAAGTACATGAATTTCTTCTTGCTGATACTGGTACTGATTTTACAGTAACAACTCTTGGTAGTATTGGGACTGTTGAATATTTGGTTGTTGCAGGTGGTGGTGGAGGAGGAGGAGCAGCTTTTGCGGGTGGTGGTGGTGCTGGTGGTTATAGAACTGCTTCTGGTTTTGCTGTAACAGCCCAGGCGTATGAAATCACAGTTGGAGATGGTGGTGCGGGTGGCCCTAATGGTACTGGTCCTGCTGGCACTGGTGAAGACTCAGTGTTTAGCTCTATAACTGCTAATGGTGGCGGTTCTGGTGGTACGAGAACAACCTATCCTGGCGGCAATGGAGGTTCTGGCGGCGGCGGTACTGGTTTGGGCACAGGTAGTAATGCCAAAGGTACAGGAGATCAAGGTAGTGATGGAGGAACTGGAAATGCCAGTGTTGGTTTTGGTGCAGGCGGTGGAGGACACTCTCAAGCTGGAGAAGATTCCGGGGCAGGTAATCCTGGAGATGGTGGAGATGGTACATCTAACTCAATAACGGGAAGTGCCGTTGTTTATTGCGGCGGCGGCGGCGGTGGTGCTCAATCAGGGGGGGTGGCTCCTGGTGGTACTGGTGGTGGTGGTGCTGGTGCTAACGGTACGACACAGGCAATAGCAGGGACAGATAATTTAGGCGGCGGTGGCGGCGGAAACGGTGAAAGCGGGTCTTTTAGCGGGCTCGGAGCAGCGGGCGGCTCAGGTATTGTTATAATCCGTTATCAGTTCCAATAAGGAAACCATGACAACAATAAAACAAGCACTAATACAATACTACAGCTCAGGCACAGGTGGTTCAGGAATAGTGGTTATAAAATATAAGTTTCAATAAGGGTAAGCAATGGGACAAAATAACAGAAGAAAAAAACAAAGACGATCTGGTATAACATCTCATCATGCTAAGAGTTACTTCACTTCTCAAGAATTGCGGAATGGTGACAGGCGTAAGAGATCGAACCAATAGGATAAACCATGACAACAATAAAACAAGCAATGGTAAAGACAATTAAAAACTATCTTGAAGACGGTGGGTACTATAATTACAATGGATCTAAACGATTGTATGCTGATACTCAAAATTGTTTTGGTATTCCTAATAGTATTCAACTCCAAATAGTTGCTATTTGTGCAAAAGAAATATGCCCTAATCCATTGCTTGATCCAAATCTTTTAATCTCTGTAATTCTTAATCCAATGGGAATAGTAACAGGGCCAAATCTTGTCGGATGGTTGGACGGTGATTGGTCAATGTTCAATACTCAAGGGTATGCAGACATTTTAAATCCTCCTGTACCTGATCTTGGTGAAATGAGAGAAATATCAGTTTATGAAGCAAGGCAAAAGATAAGAACACTCACAGGTATTCATCCCTTTGATATTTACGAAGATGATATGATTTTCAGGTTAATTAAACCAGAGATGATTAAACCTGTTTGCGTTGCTAATCCAGCAGACAGACGATTATATATTGAAGAATCCCACGACTGCGATGACTTTGTTAATGAAACAACTGGATGGTTGTCAAGGTGGAACTACGGCAATCTGGTCTTTGGCAAAAGGTCTGATGTAATATTAAGGTATGAAGGGCAGGATATAATTAAACACGCAATCACTCATATCCTTGATGACAACATGGATCTATGGATGTACGATCCACAGGTGGAAACTTTTGTTTGGAAATATGGAGATAAACCACCTTATTCCAAATATGATGAAATAAGAATTTTAAGGATGACAGTATGAATGGAACAGCTCATTGGCTGTATTGCAATAACGATCGGAGCTCTAGTGGTATGCTTACTAGTATGGGGAAACATTTTAGTTATATTTTGGGTATATGAAACCAGGCAAAATAGTAATAAAAGATACTAGTGTTCTACGTGGTCTAATGGAGTATAATTATGAGCCTCTTTTGGTTAATATTATATGCGCTATAGCTGATAAGTTTGGACTCAGAATGTCAGAGTCATACAGACCAAAGATGCACAGAAACGATCTACACGGCGTACGACCAGTAAGAGCGATAGACTTAACAGAATGGGTTTATTTAGAACCAAAAGAAATAGAGCGTTGGATTAACGATAACTGGGTATATGACTATGAGAGACCAACTATGAGAGTAGCTTTATTACATAAAACAAAAACCGGAGTTTTACATTTTCATATACAAGTGCACCAAAACACAAGGAGAACATTGTGAGTTACTTATTAAACGGAAAAGCTTACAGCGATACGCAGTTGCGGTCACTCTTTCAGGATTGCAGTTTGTGTAAAACCAGACGGAGAAAAGGTTATAAGATTCAGGGACAGCCAAAATACAGCAATCAAATGGGATTATGGAGACCTTGTTAATCTTCCTATAATTGGTGACGTGGATAGAATGGATATAATTAATATAGTAATGTAGGAGAAAGGGTAAAATGGCATATAATATAGGTGGGACGGACTATACAGCAGACGATTTAAAGTCTTATTTCGCTGGAAATACACCGGGCCAAATTAGAAGTGATGCAATTAAATACGGTGTATCAGGTGCTACATTGTCGAATATTATAAATGACCTTAACCCTGGTTCTGATTATACAGCATCTCAAGCGGATTCCTTTATAGATTATGGTGTGTTGCCAAAAGCACCTGAACCATCAAAACCTGTAACAATAGGCACATGGTCAGGCACTGAAAACGATGTATCAGACTATATTAAAACTGCCACTCCTACTCAAGTTTACCAAGACTTAGGCACATACGGAGCCTCTAAACAGGACTTGATTAATGCAGTGAACCGAGTGTCAGGTGGCAACACAACAACTCAGCAAGGCACTGAATTTTTCACCAATGACCAGGCAGGGTTCACAAAACTTTATGATGCGGCTCCCGATAAAAATGAGTTTATTTCTGCGTATATGAACACAACAGGTGCATCTTATATCGACATGGCGAACCTTACAGGTATACCATATGATACTTTAAAGGCTAACATGAAAATACACCTTGACCCAGGGAAGCCTTCACCAGGGCCCGATCCAGGAGTAGACCCCAACACCGGACAACAGTCACCATTCGCAGGAATTATAGAACAAATACAAGGCTATATCGATAGTAATACGTTTGATAACTCAGCTCTTAACACAGCTTTACAAACTAAAATAACTGGTCTAAATGACGATATAGATAAGTACATCGCTGCAGCACAACAAGGTGCGCGATCAGAAGGTCGTAACATGATCAAGGGTGTCAGTCAGAGTGTGCTTGATGAAATGGCAACCAAGAATATGCTCAAGTCTAGTATAACATCAGACACTATGAGTTCAGCTTTGAGTAAGATAGCAACTGACGTAGCAAGCAAGTCAAGTGATGCGGTCATGAAAGGCGCAGAACTGAAGATGAAGATTCCAGAACTTATGTCACAGGCACTCAATACAAACGCACAGACTGCTACACAATTTTTACTACCTTTAGAATTAATGCTAACAGCTTTATCAAAAGATATTTACGGAAATTAAAAGGAGCATCGTATGATTTTTAATAACTCAAAGAAACTCCATTGGCTGATTAACTCTTATGGCCCTGGAGTTGACGGTCCTCAAGGCGGTGCGTCAGATGGTGGCAACGTTGGAGGTGGCTCTGGTAGTGGTCCTCCTGTTGGCTTTGGAGCGTCTCAGATGGCTAGTATTATGGGAAGTGTTCCAGCGTTTGAAGGTGACCCAAATGCAGCTGCTAAATATATCAATGACTTTGAGAAGAACCAAGCTATTGAAGCTCAGCTAGCACTTCTATCTAGTCTTGGTAAAAAGATGTTTAAGAAATCTGCTAAGTGGGGCTTAAGTAAGCTTTCATTACTAATTGATAGTTTTAATAACATGAAGACTATTAAAGCAGCAAATGACGCTATACTTGCTAACTATGGTGAAAAGACTGGCAATGAGATTCTTGCTGAGGTAAGTGCTGCGTGGAGTGCGTTAGATCAAGACAGTCGACCAGATAAATTAACATACATGAAGTCTGTTTTGAATGACGCAAAAATTCAGAGTGCCTTAGATGGAACGCTGCCACAGAAAGAGGCTGACAAGATCATGGCTCAAGTAGTGATGGGGCCTCCTCCTGCTGGTGGTAAAGACCTCCAAGATTACAACCAACAAGTAGATACCCTTGTTCAAAACTGGAACACAGGTTCAGGGGCCTGGGATAAAGCAAGAGAGGTTGGTACTCCCAAATGGCTTAAAGACTACCTTAACAATTCAAGAGTATCAAAAAATAACGGACTGAACACAAATACACCAGGAGGGTTAGACACCTTAGGTAAGCTATCTTTGGATAAGGACGGAAATCTCGTGACAGCTGATACAACAGGCACAACAAGTGACCCAAGTGATCCAATGTCTATGTGGGATACTTATATAGATAAGTTTACTGCTGAAGCAGAAGAAGCAATTAAGAATGATGCGAACTTCAAGAAGACAGAAGCTGAGGGTTACGGCACTGCAATTGACACAGCTACGAATAAGAACAACGCAGTTCTACAAGGCCTTGAAAAGAACTTAGCTACTGGCACAGGTGCGTATACTCCTACTACCGTAAACATAGGTGGCAAAGACTACTCATACATTCCTAAGTTCAAGAAAGACGAAGGGGCACTTCAAGCTCTTCTGGCTGCCAATCAGATGACCAACTCAATCAATGCAGAAGATAAGAAGTACGCAACTGTGAGTGACCGTTCACCTGCTAAAGGCATACTACAGTACTTAGCTCTGCTAGGAGCAACTGGTGTGCGGGATGAAACACTTAACTTGGGCAATATAGAACTTGCACTCAAGAAGTACGGCATCGACAAGGACGTAGACATTGCGAATGTAAAAATAGATGCAAACAAACCAGGATTATTTGACAATATATTATCTCTGGGTAAAGCAAGCACTGGCTTAGTTGACCTATGGGGCGCTATTACAGGATTAGACAAGGAGACAAAATATGGCATTTTTTAGTCCACAATCATCCACTAACGCATCGAGTTTTGCTACTACAATGGCAAATTTTGCTGATAGAAGAGAAGCTAGTACACTACGTGATCAAGTAACAGCTGCAGCTCAAGATGTGTTGCAGATGCTAGGTGGCTTGTCAGATGAAGAAAAAACTAACTCAGATGTTATGAGTAAGGTACTGCAAGCGCTACAAAGTAAAGGGTATCCTGCACCTGTTGTAATGGCAGCAGTTAAGACAGCTATGGCAGTCGGTAGAGATATGTTTGAGGGTCAGTCACGTGTGAATGCAAATAAAACAACTAAGACTTTGGCAAATCTTACTGAGGCTAGACGAACAGGTAACGTAGATGCCATAGCTAACTATACAGATAAACTTAAAACAAATAGTCCAGCCACATACTTAACAGATGTGCAGACTCAGTCAGCTAATAAAACAGCAGCATCAAAAGCACATTTAGATAAGTTAAATATACTATCCCAAATAAAAGAACGCGAAACACCGCCTCCTTTAAATGCGTCTAATAAAGATCAACTAGAGTACGCTACTTCAGTTATTAATAACCGAATAAATGAGATTAACGGTTATGTATCTAAAGCAACTGGTGTAATTTGGCCCACAGAAACTGTACCAGGTATGGCTGGTAGTCCAAATTCTTACAGAATACATATTCCGTTAAGTCCTAAAGACGCAAAAATAAGTGATATAAAAGAATTTAGAACCATGTTAAAATCTATGGGTCTTAAAACATTTGGTAAAAGTAAACAAGAAAAAGTAAACGGAAATGAAGGACATTGGTTTAAAGTCGGAGCTGATCCAGTTGCAGTACGACTAATGGCTTTAAAAATGGCTAATCCAAATGTGGCAAAAATAGTAGGTGACAATCCAAGTGATACGCCTGCAACTTTAACTCCTAAAGACTCTGCAAAGAAATTAGCACTTATACAAGCACAGTCAGAAGCTCCTAAAGAAGCTTTACCAAGTCATGTAGTAAATACACCCGTAAAACAAACACCTATTGATACATCAAGTATACCAGCTAGTGCAGGAGGTGCGATACCATCTTCAATAAGACCTACAGTTAATGCTCAAGCACCTACTAGCACATCAGGTATACCTGCATTTGCAGGCGGGACAGTACCTACAGACGCTGGCACGATACCTACTAATGCTCCAGCGCCTACAATGACAGTAGATGGCATAACAATACAAGACTTAACTGACCCAGTCCCAGCTTCAATTAAAGCTAAATCAGTTCTTGATAAATTCCATTCTTCTGGAATACCTACTGGACCAGCTACACAGCAAAACAACCCTATAAGTTCTGAAACTATACCTGGCGGAGCGCTTGATAATATCTTAAAAGGTAATACTGCTAGTCAGCCAGGTCAGCAACAGTTGTCGCCTAAAATACAAGCTGCCGTGCAAAGCACAGCAGAAGAATTAAAAAAAGGCGGAATGGCTATAATACAAAATTGGCTTAGAAAACTTATTGCAAAAGAAGAGTCAGGAGAGCCTTTGAACACGAAAGACCAGATTATTAAACTGGCTATCGCTCAAATAGCTCAGGAACGTTCACAAGCAGTACAAGCATAAGAGAGGATATATGCCCTTTACTCCTGAAAATTATATGACGGCCTTACAAGAAGGTATGTCAGATCAAGAGATCGCTATAGGTCTAGCAGTAAATCAAGGTGTAGATATTCGACCACTTGTTGAGCAAGGCGTTCCCTTTGGTCAAATCGCGCGTACTATGTCTGGTATTAATGAAGAAGACTGGCAGCACCAGCTTTTAAGACAGCGTCAAGCTGAAGCAAATAAGCTGCGCTTAGGAGATGTAGAGCGCGGTCTAAAACAAGGTATAGCTACGACTAAACAAGGTGTGGCTGGCTTTGGTGGTGTGCTTGGTTCTTTAGCAAAGTACGCAGGAGAAAAACTTGGTATAGACATTGTTAAAGACACTGGTAGTGCTGTTCAAGATTTTAGTATGGATAAGTACGCGCAGTACGAAGACGAAGCAAGTCAGTATCCTACTCTGAGTCTTGATGAAGTAAAAGGTATAGGAACAGGAGTAGATTGGTTTCAAGGTTTAATTGCATCCCAAGTTCCTATTATAGCTGAAACAATTATCGGTACAACTCTATCTGCTGGTGTCGGATACTCTGTAGTAAAACATGGCTTGAGAAAAATGGTCAGAGAAAAAGCTAAGGCAGCAGTTGCACACCAAATCAAAAATAAGGTCATAAAAGAAACTGCACGAGAGGCTACTGAGAAACAACTCGAAAAAGCCTTACTTAAAGGCTATATGAAGGCTAGCGGTCGTAAAACTGTTGCGAAGCTTACTAAAGCTGGTATGGTTGGTACAGTATCTCAGCTTGAAGCAGGTCTTAATTACGGAGAGCTTTTGACTGAGCACGGCGTAGACGCTCCTATGTCTTCACTAGGTTTTGGCGTTCTTTCTGGTCTTATGGAACTCGCAGGTGGCAATATCGGTTTAGTTGACGACTTTGTAGGTGCTATTGCTAAAGGCATGCCTGGGTCATACTTAAAACGTGCTGCTAAAAAACTGCTTACAAATATACCATCAGAAATGTTACAGGAAGCTGGTCAGGAAGTAAGTTCAATACTTAATATTGTTGCTAATACAGATGAGAAGTTTCTGACACCTGAGAATATAAAACGTATAGTAGAATCTGGTGTATCAGGTGGTGCTATAGGCGGTGCTGGTGCATTTGTAGCAGCAACTAAGTCAGGTATTAAAAAAGACTTATCTGTACCTGACAGTATTCAAGACGAAGTACAGCAAGAACCAACTACTACTCAGTTTGCTGAGAATGCTGAAGAAGAAACAATAGAAGAAACAGAGGAAGAAGAAACTGAAGAAACCACAGATGCAGAAGAAGTAATCACTGAAGAAGACTTAAGTGACATGCTTGAAAGTGACTTACTTCCTGCACGTAGTACTAAGCCATATACAACAAAGAAAAAAGCAGAAGGTGCTCTTAAGATACGGAAGCTTGATCCAGAGAAAAAGTTTAAAGTTCAGCAAGTTAAGGGTGGTTTTGTTATACGTGAAGACACTGGTGAAGCAGAAGCTGCACCCAAGAAAACACCTAAGCCGAAGAAGCTATCTGATGCTGAAGTAATCAAGCTTGCCAACGTAACAGAAGAAGACTGGAAAGGATACTCAGCAGCTCAGAAGAATGAGTTACGTGGCGAAGCTAATATGAAGAGTATTAAGGTCGAGACTAAGGGCTTAAAGAAAGAGACAGAAGAAGTAAAAGACAAAGACTCTATACTACCTGTGCCAGATACTATAAAATGGGGTAAGATGTCTCTTGCTCAAAAGTTAACTTTTGCTAAGAAGCACTCCAGCTTTACTGCGTATGTAAATAAAAAAACGAATGACACAGGACTACCAAAAGACAAAAAAGAAGTACAAGTAATGCAAGCGGAGTTTGCAAGTACAGTATATTCAGCTCAGCTTAAAAAACAAAATACTAAGACTAAAGTTGGCCCATATGTACAATCGAATGAAACAGAGAAAGAGTTTACACCGTTTAACGCTGCTGAAGCAAGCGAGCAAAAGCCTCTGAGTAAATTTCAACGTCTAGCTTTAGGTCAAATACAGGAATCTCTCCTGGATGAAAACGATTATAAGCCTTATCCTGTAATTATGGATGGTAAGAAAATTGTTGGTAATTTCAAGTGGCTTAATCAAAAAGCCATTGACGCCATGGAAAAAGAAGAGCGTCCTAAAACTGGTGTTACTGCACAGACATTTAAAGTCCTTGAGAAAAAAGGTTTTATAAAACGAGCTGAGTTTGATGACGGCAGAGTTCGCTGGGTACCAATTGACTGGAAACCCAAGTTCAAAGAGAAGACAATTACAAAAGATAAGAAAGGCCAGGTTAAGTCTAAAGAGAAGACGAAAGTAGAAAAGCCAAAGACAAAAAAGAAGAGTACCAAGCTTCCAAAGCCAAAGAATAAAGACACAAAAGTAATATCAAAAGAACAATCTGAGTTAGATAAAATTAACGCCAAGATAGCCGGGCAGCAGTATGTATTAAAGCATGCCAAAGAAGGTGGCGCACATAAAGACGTTATAACTGATACAAAAAAGATAATTCATGATTTAAAAGTAAAGCGTCTGCATGCTACAATGAACCTTAAGAAATCACAGAGCGAAGCTAAAAAAGAAGAATCTTCTCCTATCACCGATAAAAAAGAAATGAGTGCAGCTATTGATAGGTTCTTTGGTGGTACTCCATCTGTTAAAGCTATTAACAAGCGCATAGCTGAATTAAAAGGTATGCTGACTGAGTATAAGAAGAAAGACCCTGAATTTGCTAAACAAATAGAAGATAAAATACGCGAGCTTGAATCACAGAGCGAAGCTAAGAAAAAAGTAGAAAAGTCGGAGCCTATAGATAGCCAAAAATCGACTAAAAAGAAGAAGACTAGCGCTACTACTAAGAAAGCTAAAAAGAGCTCGAAACCAGCTAAGAAAGGCTCCAAACCTAAGAAAAAAGTCATTAAAAGAACTAAAGCTGAACAAATAAAAATTCGAGGCGTAGAGTCACAAGTTGTGCAGGATATGCAAGACATGGGTATCGATGACCCCCTGTCAAAAGTAGAGGCAGTAGACTACCAGGAAGACTTACCAGATGGAGTGAAGAAAGAGTTTAACCTCGAAGAATATGACTCAACTCAGGAACTTGACTTTGACGATCCTAAGTACTCCAAAGGTGAAAAGAACAGAGTTGCTGGTGTTTACTGGAAAGGCAAGCTATATTTAGTGCTTGAGAATCTTGTGAGAGCTGGTGGAGCCAAGGGTGTTATACTCCATGAAGGCGGTCATCTACTTTTGGCTTCAGACAAGCAATTCAAAGCAATGTATAACAGCTTCATAGCGTCAGCAGCCAAGAGAATCAAGACAGATAAAGTCCTGCTCGATATACATAACTGGGTAAAGGAACAGTATCCTAGTAAACCAGAAGTATGGGAAGAAGAAACTCTGATGCACTACATCCAGAATGAAGCTAACACAAAGCTCCCGTTCTATAAAGAGATGGTTTTCAAGCTTAAAGCTTGGTTGAAACGTAAGTTAGGCATGACCGAGAACTTATCTGGATATGAGATGGGTTTGATCGTCGGTAACATTCTCAGAAATAAGCTTGGACATACTACACTAACAAGTTCAGCTCCACTTGCGTCTAGAGTATATCATGGCAGTCCAGTTACTTGGCAAAAAGAATCAAGATTTAAACACGGTAGACCGCGTTTAGATAAAATGAGTACTGGATCAGGCGTACAAACTTATGGTTGGGGTTTTTATGGGGCCCAAATGAAGGCTACTGGATTAGACTACTATAAGTATTTTCAGTTTCCAGCGTATAATATAACAGGTGTAACAGTAAATGGCAAGAAAATTAAGTTCAATCCTACTGCATATAATACTAAAATTTTATTCGGCCAGTTTGTTGACGCTAATACTGCTGAAGATATAGCACTTGCATATGTAGGATTTGCATTTAATGGTACTACACATATACACGACACACAAGAAATATATGAAGATGCTTTGTGGTATTTAGATATTGAACTTGAAGCCTTACGTCGTGATCAAGCATCTTTTGAAAATGCACGGCTACTGCCTTTATATGATCAAGCAGGGCATCTTATAAATGCTTGGAAACTTAAACAAGCTAAGATAAACTTTACGCGCTCAACTAATAAAGACGCGTCTTTGTATAAGTTAGAAATGCCTTCGCCTGCTATAAGTCAACTTTTTCATTGGGATAGAACATTAGGTCAACAAAAACCAATGGCACGAGCAAAGATGCACAAGCTTATTAACAGTGTACAAAGAAAAAACAGTGTGCCATACAAAAACAAGCTTCACATGCGGCGTATAAATAATAATACTCTAGGTAGTTATATATACAGAGCCGTATCTAAAGCGCTTGGATCAGATAAAGCTGCGTCATTAGAGTTTAAAAAATTTGGTATTCCAGGTTTACGTTTCATTGATGGTTGGACGCGGTATAAAAGATACGAAAGAAAAACTTTTAACTACGTTATATGGGATCAAAAAATACTAAATCAAACTGTAGTTAAAAAACGTAATGATATTCCCTTAGCTTCTAAAATAATAAAATTCCCTGCAAAGTCGGCTTACGATAAAACGTCGGTAAACGACAGAATTGCAATTACTCCTGTAGAAGTAGCTGATCGAGTTTATTATGCTATGCGACCTGAAGTTTTTAAAATTTGGGACGCTGCAACAGGTATAAAAGCTGAAGATACTGACGTACAAGCTAGAAAGAAAATATGGAATGCTAAGCAAGCTTTAACAGCTGAAATAGGTATTTTTAAATTTAGGGAGTACACGAAGTTAAAAGCTGAGTTAGAACAACGATATGATTTTTTAACTTCTGGCATGATAGCTTTTGCAAAAGTATATGATGACGCTTTTGGTGGTTATAAAGCTAAGCCTCAGGGTGGTATGACAACACCTGGAAATATTACCGTACTAGAGAAAGCCAAAGACAGAAAGAACGCTGATATACTGCCTTTAAAACCGCCAACGAAACCTAAAGCTTCTAAGTTGGCACCTAAGTTTTCTTCACGACTTGAAGACGACTTCATACAAGCTAAGGGTCCAGGTAAAGCGACTCCTGAAAACTGGCTTAACACATTTAAGTCTTGGACAAACAAGTCTATGCCGATTCATGTAAAAGAAGAGTTCTTCTTTTCTAATTTACGTGAGTGGATGCAGAAACAGAAAGGCAAAGTTACTAAGCAGCAAGTTATGGACCACTTAGCTAAGTACGGCCTAAAAGCAAGAATGGATGAGACTGTACTAGGTGGTCGCGATATAACACTATTTGATCAGTTACATGAAGAAGGTATAAATCCAGAAGACTATATAGCTGAACGAGCTAGTGGGTTTTCGGGACCTGCTGTTAATAGAGTTAATGAACTTTTAACAAAGCCTATTAATGAAACTGAGTATCCAGATATAAATGGTGATTTTAATAAAGGCGAGTCTTATACTTTTGCTACACTAATTGTAGCTGTGGATGATAAGTATATAGTATTCAGAGACATAATTCGTGATAAGTTAGACAATTTAGGTGTATATCCTGAAGTACGGGATCATCTTTTAATTAATGTTTTAAACGACACATCTTTAGACAGTAATTCTCTTAGAGATAGTTTAGCTCCAATTAGCTCTGACTTAATGAGTAAACAAAGCAAAGACTTTTTACTTGCTGACGAAGACTTAGTAGAAGACTGGCGAATTATTCGAGACGCTGTACAAGATCAAGGTTACTTAACTGAGGTACAAGACGCCTTATTTAGCGATGCTTATAGAAATGCGCCTGTTGAAGCTGACTATGTTACTTTACCAACAGCCACAGGTTTAAAAGACTACCAAGAGATAATTATACAAATTCCAGCTATAAAAGACACTGAACTTAGTAAAAAAGGTAAACACTTTAGGTTAGAAAATGAAGTAGTACATTTACGTGTATCTTCTATAGGTGACGGATTATATATACACGAGATTCAGTCTGATACTCATCAAGACGCAAAGAAGTACGGGTATACTGATAAAAAAACATATGATAAAAATACGCTTAAACTAAGGCAGTTAACTGAACCTGGAAATGCCAAAGTTAAACATTATGTAAACTATATAGTCAATAAGATGCACGATACTATTCCTATAACGAAGAAAAACTTAGATGATAAAGACGTAAAAAGAAACTTTAAAATACACGTGGAAGGACGTTTCTTTGGTCCTTTTGGTCCATATAGTCCCGCTATTTACGTAGACGCAGAAGATTTAGCGATTAATATAATACGTGGATTGTCTAGAGACGTACGTAAATCTATCTCTGTACAAGACGTAGAAAGTATAATTCGTGATTCAAAAGTTATGGAAAAACTTATAGAACCAGCATTCTTAGCTAAAAAAAGTCTTAGAGCACAGCCCGATCTTCCATTTAAAGACAATTCTACTCAGTTAGCTCTTAAACGAGCGGTTATGGAAGCCGTAGCACTAGGACACACAAAACTTATCTGGGCAAAGACTCCTTATCATGTAGCAGCTATAGAAGGTTGGCCTAGTAATTTTAGACAAGATGCTGATGGTAAATGGATATATGACTCAACTGAAGGTATTCAAATAGTTGATGGTATAGTAAAGAAGTACACAGAGTATCTTCCACAAACTATTACTAAGTTATTTAAACCATATGGCGGTGGTAAGTTAACTACAACCAAGATAAAAGACTACGCAAAAGCAGGTAAAGAATTTAATTCGTTTGAGTTTAATCAAGAGCTTATCGACACCGTATCTGCTGATAAAGTACCACTCGCAGCTAAGGTGCGTACTAAAGCTGAACAAGCTAAACTAGATGGCGAGATATTGGGTGACAATAAGGCAGAGGCAGAGAAGCTCTTTAGAGACGTGATGAAAGATCAAGAAACCTCTAAAGTGCCTTTACGTGCTAAGATTGCTAAGCTATTCAACAACGTGATTGACGAATCTGACAAGCTTGATGAAAGTGACGGCTTCACAAGGAAAGCACATGAGCAGAACATCGGTATCATGGGCTTACTGTTTAACTCTCCTGAGTATTACTTGAGACGTGGTGCACAAGCCAAGAAGGTTATGAGTCATGCATTACGAGAAGATAACCTTAAATATACTATTGAGAAGTTCGTGCTCGGTAACTGGACTAACTTGATTAAGAATCTTAAGAAGACTAGTGGCTACAAGAAAGCTTACAAGATTGCTAATGACTACTTACTGCAGACAGATGCAACAGGTAGAGGATATTCAGTAAAGACTAAGAGCACAGTGACAAAGACTGAGAACGCTAAAGTGGTGAAGACTACATGGCTAGTGATGAACCCATCTAACAAAGTTGTTGGAAGAGCTAAGACTGAAGAAGAAGCCACACGCAAGATGATATCATTCGAGCAGCAGATGCTCAAGAAACGCAAGTTCAATCAAGCATCTCTGGACATGGTGAAAGAAGCACGTTTGTTGACTGACCGAGGCTTTACACTACTAACAGAAGAGCTAAGACGCCAAGTTGCAAGTGCCAAAGAGAATGGACTTAAAGCTCCTACAGCACAATATACAGATGACAAAGGCAAAACACGGCAGCTCGCCATTAGCCAGTTAATAACAAGGATAGGCGACTTACGAGGTACTTACTTTCCTAGAGAACGACAGAGTAAAGCCTATGTTCTAAAAGCGGAGCACTCAAACGGTAAGTTAGTGACAAAGACTTACTCAGGGTATCTGCCACAGAACGTATTGTCTTCTCCTTGGGTAAATAAGACACGTCAGTTGATTAATACAAGAATGCCAGTTGGTGTGGAAGCAAGACGTCTTAAAGCACTCGGTTATGACGTAAGTATAAAAGTAACTCCTACACCTACTGATGTGATCTTTGATGTTCCTGGGCTCATAACATCTATGGACTCGTTACTTAAGAACGCAGAAGAAAATGTTAAGAAAGACGCTGATACTAAAGTACTGCAGTCTATACACAATCAAATGGCGCAGAACATTGCAGACGTGTATAAGATAAAAGGTAGACTGACATCACGTAAACAGCGATCTAAAAGATACTACGCTGGCTTCGAGACTGACATGAATAAAGCTTTTACAAGTTACGCACAGCGACTTGCTGCTGGTGAAGCACGTCGTACAACAACACGTAACATGCTCCTAGCTTTTACAGGTCGTGAAACGTCATTTAAAGACTGGCAGAAGACTAACAAGAAAGGCACGTACACGGACTACTTGACTGAAGTAAAGAAAAAAGCAATTGATCCTACTACCCAGAAAGGATTATATAAAGCAACACGTTTATACATGCAGTTCTTCTTAAAGCCTGATACAGGGTTTGACAGAGCTGTTGGTTACTTCAAAGCTTTAGCAGTCGTCATGTACTTAGGTGGTCGTGTAAGTTCAGCAGCAGTCAACTTGACAAATATGGTACTTGCTGTACCTGCTACAATTACTGGTTACACTGGCTTAAATCTTGCACAGTCTGGAAAGCATGTAGCAAACAGTGTTACTCAGTATACAAAATACAGAGCTGGCTTATCTAAGAAACTAGGTATACATAGTCTGGTTGGTTCAGGCACGTTATCAGCTGAAGATAAGGCGATATTTGACTACATAACAAGTCAAGGCTGGGATGAAGCAAATTTCAACTATGAGGCTGCTCGTGTAATACAAGGTATAGGTTCTAGAGTCTTTAATGAGATTCTAAAACACGCTATGGTCATGTTTGGAGCAACTGAGAAGGTGAATCGTGCTACAACTATATTTGCTGCTTATAAAGCTCTAAGACAGTCTGATAAGGAGATGTATAAGAGAATTAACACTACCTTGAACTCTTCTAAAGACCCCAAGCTGATTGAGAAAGCGCATAAAGAACTGCTGCAGCATGCCAAAGAAATATCAAGTCAAGCTCATGGTACATATGGTAAAGCAGCCAAGCCTTGGGTTATCCAGAAGATACGACTACTTGACTTGCCCTTTACATTTATGAAGTTTCAGCACAACTACATACTGAACATGCTTGACCTTGGACTTAACAAGAAACAGATTATTGCGCCACTGTATATGCTGATGGCGCCAGCTCTATTGGCTGGAGTACCAGCTACTATGTTAACTACACTTATCAAAGCTATGTGGCCAGGACACGAAGACCCAGAAGAAAGGTTCTACCAATTTATTGAAGACTTAACTGGATCAGATACTATAGCTCGTACAGGTTTAATTGGTGCAACAACTGGAATAGACATGACTGGATCACTCCAGATGAATAGTCCATTTCCTAAGAAGGTCATAGAGATTGGTGGTGCACCACTTGCCATATGGTCAGACTTTGCCAAAGCGTACGAGCACTTCACATTTGGTGAAACTGAGAAAGGACTTGAGGACTTAGCACCTAGAGCACTGGGTAATATCATCAAGGGTAAACGAGAGTTTACTGAAGGACTTACTACTGGTTCATATGCACCTGTGTATCACGGTACGACACCACTGAAGAGCACACCGTATGAAGTTATACTCAGACTCTTCTCATTCAGTCCGTCAAGACTCTCGGCTATCCGTGACCGTCAATGGTCAGAGACGCAAGAACGTAGAGAGTACACTGCAGACCGGTCTGACATACTACGACGCTACAACAGATTTTACACTTTGCCACTATATAAGCAAGACCCAGAAATATTAATGGACTTAGCAGACAAGATACGTGCATACAACAATGCAGTGTATACTTCTAAGCCCAAGCTCTTGATACCTTATATAACTGGCAAATGGCTAAATAGAAATTTGAAGCAAACTTTTAAACCAAACAAGTACGAAAAACAAAGGAGTACATTATGATTCAACCTCTGGTCGTAACAGCGCTAAACACAAGTACCTACACTGCTATATCGCTAGGTGCTTCACAAAGCTGCGGGTCAATTAGTTTTTGGGTAGACGACGGAACAGCATTTTATATATCTGATACTACAGCAGGTACAGTAAATGGCTTAACTTTAGCAAATCAAACTTTTAATATAGATATAGCACAAGCTAAAGGTGAGACTATATTTTACGCTAAAGCGTCTGCTGGTACACCAAATCTAGTTTTGATGGTACTGAGGTAACACAATGGTTGGTATAAGCGGTGGAACAACAGACGGTATGAAGCTCCAAGATGAGAATGGGTGTGTTGTTTTAGTCAGGAGTTGCATTATTATATTTTTCGTTCATTTTATCAGTGCAAAGAAACCTCACATAGTGTACTAGTACTGTATGAATACTAATAACAATCCCTGGGTATACCGGCTATTTGGTTTATCAGCTCGGTGGCTTATCGTTGAGTACAGAGACTTATTAAGGAGTTTTATATGACGAAAGAACAAATGCTATGGGGCGCGATTTCATTTCTATTTGTAATATCTGGGTTCTTTGTCAAAAGTTGGATGATCAAGCTTAATAAAGACGTGGATAAAATAGAGGTGAGGTTAAACAGTAAAGTTACAGTTGATACTTGTGTTGAGCGAACTGAAACTCTTAAGAAGCTCTTCAAACATAAACACTCTAAACCAGGAGGCGAGGTAATTATACCATGAATAAGCGTAGAACAGATAAATCACGTTTTAAACTACTGAGACACAGATGCATCTCAGCTCTTGTTATCAGCGGCTATTGTATTGTAACCTTCTGGCTATTCTGGCCCTATAATCCATTTGTGGTTAACAATATAAAGATTTGTAACTCAGATCGAGTTGTACAGCCTGGACAATACTTGGTGTATGAAATGGATGTAGATAAAAAATTACCCTTGGCGGCTGTGATAAACAAACAGCTTATCAACGACTTCATTATTACGTACTCTCCTATATACGGAAATATACCTGTAGGTAAGAGAAAAATGAAAGTCAAACTTAAGATTCCGAGTTCAGCAGAACCAGGGGAGTATGTGTTTAAGTGGGAAGGCGTATATAAAGTAAATCCTTTAAGAGAGGTCACTGTGACTGCATTTAGTGATCCCTTCTATGTAGAACGGAGTTAATTATGATTAAGTGGATTAAAGACTGGGAACCAGCGACAAAGAGATGGGCTATGGGTTGTATCACATTAATATTAGTAACACTTATTATTGCTGCAGCATATTCTGGTGACTTTGATCTGCTGTTAAGTTTATTTGATAAAGTAAAGGACGCTAAGAAATGATCACACTGAAATCAGCACACTTCTACGGATTATCAACTATATCAAAAGTTATTCAGAATCAGACAGGACCTTACTCACACAGCGCAGTTTATATTGATGACGCAGAACGTCTATATATCAAGACTCTTATCGGCGAAGAACGAGCAACCAAGATAAAGCTTGATCAGATGAACTTAATGGAGCAGTGGCCGCATAGCGGTCGTATAAAATCCTGGATGGACTACAATGACATGCACGACCACACTTCAGGAACACCTTATGAGATATGGGCACTTAATATGTCAAGACTTGACTGGGAGTACTGCTTAGCGCATTATGTTAAGTCATGTGAAGATAAGAAAGAATACGACTGGGCCGGTATTGTCAACTTTAGATACAAATTCATCAAAGAAGACCCAGAGAAAACTTTCTGCTCAGAGGAACTTATTACTCCTATCGTCAAAGCACTGAAGTGGAGTACTGTGAGACCTTGGACTGTTCATCCTACATTATGTGTTAACTTAATTCAAGCTGCTGGTGGATTTATCATTCAGCAAGGAGAGACGTGATGCCTAAGAAACGAAACTACAAGCGAGAATATGAATTATATCACGGAAAGAAAAAAGAAATAAAACGACGTGCTCTGCGTAACAAAGCACGTCGTATGATGGCACGAAAAGGTAAGGTCCGAAAAGGCGATGGCAAGGATGTTCATCATAAAGATCGTAATGTCAAGAATAGCTCTCTCGGTAACCTTGCCGTAATGGCCAAAGAGAAGAACCGGCGGATCAAGTAGTCCTCTTCTCCCGCTGCTTGGGAGCCTGTTTTTCTCTTTGTTTATCCCAATATGCTGTATAGCCTAGTATCTCTTGTCGAGATACCTTGTCTATTACAGTGTAGCTTATAGCCATCTTCTGTGATTACAATTGTATTCTTAGTCTTTCGAAGAGAAAATATCCGGCCTAGAACAATACCTTGCTTACCGTAATGACACTCAGTTGCTTTTTCTTCAAAGTACTTAAGTTCAGTCATTTAGCCTCCTCGTGCCCTTCTAAGTACCACTTCAGCACTATGTTATGTTCATTAAGTATCCGCTCTTTAAAAGCTTTGTACATATCCTCTACTTTAATACCCCTGGACCATGCTCAGGGTAGTCGTGATACATTAAGTTATCCTCACCATGTCGTTCAAAAAACTTTTTATAACCCATTTTAACCTCCTAGTATTAGTTGTAATATTTTACTAACTACCCATAATATTCCGACAGTAGTTACACCAAGCCCTATGCACGAAAATATAATTACTAGTATCCACGCAGCTCTCATATTACCTCCTTATATTTTAATAATCACAACTTCCATGTCAGCTTCTTCAGCCAGTGATAGTACCAAGTCGGGTGACCACTTTGTCTTAGGCTTGCTTTTCATGGTCACAATCCGCTTGATGCCGCGTTGTATGATCTGTCCGAGGCACAGTGTACAAGGTAAACAGGGGTACACGTATATGCAGTCACCGTCCTCTGCCGCTGCTAAGGCATTCACTTCAGCGTGTATGATCAGAGCAAGCTTGATAGCAGGATCGGCAAGTCTCGCCTTAGTGTCAGCTATGCCTCGGGGAAAGCCATTGTAGCCGACTCCTCTAACGTAATTATCTTTGGTCACCACTGATCCAACTCGTTTTCTTGGGTCCTTTGACCACCCTGCTACATGTCTTGCCAAGCCTAAGTGCCTTTTATCCCATAAAGCTTGCTTAGTTGTTTCCATTTGATGTTCCTGTAGATGGACTATATGTAATTGGAAGCGGATTCATTGGGTCAGGATATGTTGGGTATGCTGGGTATGCTACAGGATACCAGATATGCACTGGCGCTGGTGTAGGTTCAAAAACATCTTTTAACGCTTGAAAAATTGCTTTAGCGTCTTCCACTGAATACAACTTATTGTCAATTTTAATTTTAATTTCATCTCCCATGTGTTTCTCCTTATTTTAGTTAATATACACAAATTCCATATCTCTCATTTACTCGATCTACTATACTCAGAAAAGCTGAAAACGAGTTTCTGGCTATAGTGGTGGCTCCGAGATAAATGATTTTTCATCTTTTCTACTCGCTTTTATCCGATTTATTATCTTTTCTCCATAATCTCTCAGCTTCGGCGATACCGTTCTTAAGTACGTCGACTTGTGCCCAAGTTAGTATATAATCTAATACTTGAACATCATAGGCGCCGTATCCATCACAATTATGTATATGCATATCGTGACAATCTATATCTGTTTCTTCCAGGTCAAGATACTCAATATCTTCATCTAAGTCTTTAATGAGCTTCATTATTCTTCCTCTCTATAGTTTTTAATAAAGTCTAATAACTCCGCTTGTGTCTTAATGTTAGCCTTAAGTGCGTTCATGATTGACGTGTCGATAGTATTCTGCATAACTAAGTGATGTACAATGACTGTGTTCTTCTGTCCTTGTCGATGTACACGCTTGTTAAGTTGTAAGTATTGCTCTGTGCTCCAGGTCAAGCCGTACCACACAATTAAGTGTGATCCTGTCTGCAGGTTGAGAGCATGACTTACACTCTTGGGATGGCATATCAGTAGAGGAATCTTGCCTTTGTTCCAATTCCTAATGTGCTTAGCAGATTCCTTGATTGCTATGCCACCCACTAGAGCAGGTACCTTGGGCCACACTTTCTTGATCATCTCAAGCTCAAACTTAAATTGGATAGGACAGAGTATCCCCTGGCCATTTGCAGCTTCAACAAGCTCTTTAAGCTTCTCAAGTTTCTCTTTGTGGATTATCTCGTAAGTACCTTTCTTATCTGTGTATACTCCGCCTTGTATAAACTGCCGAAGCTTCATTGACAGAGCTGCAGAGTTAAATACTTCAATCTCAGACTCTTCCAGCTTCAGGAAGAACTTCTTCTCGAGTGTCTTGTACTGCGCCATGTGTTCAGGCGGCATCTTGAGCTTGATGATGTTGTCAATCCTAGGTGGCAACTTAATGTAGTCACCTGCATCAAGTCTATACGTGATGTCCTTGATCCGCTCATATATCTCTTGCTTCTTCTCTTCACTTTGTATGCCCCAAGTGAACTGCTTATAGTCCAGAGGCATGAAGTACTTCTCTTGAAATTTACCATACGTCTTACCTAGACGAACACCACCATCCAGAAAGAAATACTGTGACCAGAGATTTAGTAGAGATTGAGGTGCAGGTGTGCCACTCAAGATCGTAGCTCCATGAAATATATCTCTGAGCTTACGCATTACCTTGAACCGCTTAGTCTTGGGGCTCTTGATCATTGAGCCTTCATCAATTATGATGTATCTAAATGGTACTCTCTTGGTTAACTTGTAGAGCTGCTTCATAGAGTCAAATAGCCACTGTATGCCTTCAAAGTTAAGAAAGTACATGTCACGTTTCAACCCTAACCTATCAAGCTTCTCAGTGTCATGAAGTATAGTGTACGAGTAGCCAAACTCCCACTTCTCGATTTCATCTGGCCATGTAGTATAGATGGCTTTTAGTGGAGCTATGACAAGCACTCCTTTGTCTAACTTTGGTTTTGCCCATTCTAAAGCTATGCGAGTTTTTCCGAGCCCCATATCTAACGCCAGATAAGTTTGAGGGTTGACTAAGCTAAACTGCAAAGCTTTAGTTTGGTATGGATGCATCTTTGGTAGTGTCATTTAATCATCCTTTAAGTGTACGTGGTATCTTACGTTATCTCTCTGTGCCAGTATAGCAAGACATGATTCACAGTATATGCGTGGCCTGCCTCGACCAGTCCAGAAGATAAAGACTTTGTGAAGTCTTCCACATCTAGGACACCTCGCTATTGTGATGTCTTTATCACTGTGCTCGTTGTCAGATGCCATTACTTGTCATATCTAAATCCGCCAAATACAGGATGACGTAAGCTTCCATCTGGAGTCACCTCATGATACTTTACTTCAATAATATTACCTATCTGGCTATGTTTACTAAACCATAAATCGTGTCGTTCTGCGTCACTGAAGCCACTTCCTACGCGTACTTCTTTTCCTTTATAGTCCACAATAAAACCACCTAGCATGCCTTCATACTTTCCTTCGCCTTCATAATACTCTACAATTTCTAAGTCTTCATCATTCTGTGCCTTGAGCTTCATCCAGTCCCAGGATCTTTTGGTTTGATACCGATGACCCTTTGTCTTGATGACTAAGCCCTCATACTTCTTGTCGAGAGACATCTCAAATGTACGGTCTATATGTCCTAGGCTTCGTACGTTGATGTGCTTAACAGGCTTCACAAAACTACTGTCCAGTTGCTCACATACATCTTTGTATAGCTGATAGCGTCGAGTAAATTCCATGGTACTCTCAGGTATGTCAAACACCATGTAGACTGCTCCAGGAGTAGGATCATCACTACGCAGCTTGCCTGATGAGTCCTGAAAGTGTTCACCTGGCATGAGTAGCTCACCGTCAAATGAATATTCTTTGGGTATGATTTGCTCGAGGTGTTGTAGCCCTTGGAATTCATGACCGTTGCGAGAGTAAAACTTGCCTCCTTTAAATATGGCACGTAAGCCGTCATACTTGAGTGACATAACTAAGTTCTTGTTGAACCGACTCTCTTCCCACTTCTTCGCTAACATAGCACCAAACTCAGGAATGAGTCCTGGAATTGCAGCGTTGATAGTCTTTGCAGATATACCACAGCGAAGGTCCTTTTTAAGAATCTGCATGAATAGCTCGGCGTCATCTTTTTGCAAAGTATTCATAAATCGTGTAGCTGCTGTGATGGCATCATGACCAGATAATATCCTAGTAGAAAGTCGGCTTAGTATTCTTGCAAAACCTGGCGCGCTATCTAATGTGTACAGTATCATATCCTCTGGCTTGTACACTAACTTCTTATTAATGAAGTAATGTAGAAATGGATTATATGCAGCTGCTAGTATGTACTGTGTTATATCATCTGATTGTTTGAGTATGTCAATTTTTTCATTACGACTTCGTGTTGCACGTAAAGCTTTGAATGTTTCAATGTGATTCATTATTCATCTCCTTAATCTGTTTGTCCGTATTCATATATCCATTCTCGTAAGAGTTTATCTACTTTTACCTTTGTATCAACTACATAAACTTTAAACCCACAGCTTCTTATACGCGTATGCTCGCGTTCTTGTTGCGTTGTTGGTTCTTCAGTCTCAGATTTTAACTCGACAGCCATAAGAAATGCACCAGGCATAAAGCATAAGCGGTCAGGAACTCCTCTTACACCTGGTGATACGTACTTGCGGCATAAGCCTCCAATTGCCTCTACTTGTTCTACTAAATACCTTTCTACATCTTTCTCAGATTCCATCCATGCTCACCATATCCTGTTTTTTCCTAAGCTTATTAAGTCTGCTATGAAGGGCCTTCATTATATGAGGACGGCGTTGACCTTCATACTCAGTCTTAAGAAGCGCAAGAGTTCTGTTAATGTTAACACGCCAATGCTTTAAATAGTGTGCCAATGTGTATTGACTCTTAAGCACATCTTGATAAGTAGATTCAACTTCCACGTCTTTGAGGAACAGACTCATATGCCGCTTTTCCCAATCACTTCTAACTCTACTAAACCGCATGTAAATACGTTGCTTGTTATACTCACGTGAATACACAGTCTTCTCAACATACAACACATGCCTTATTATATCAAGATCTGTTGTATTGTAGATGATACTTGCGGTCTTATTCCAATTGGAAATATTACGCTTCATCTTGACAAAAGCTGTCTTGTCAAGAAACTCATAGTCAGTGTACATCATACCTCCTATATAATAAGGTTAAAAATCTGGGTTAAGAGGTTTATTACAATAGCAGCATATATCGTCTTTATCCTGATTGGCTTCATGCCATGCTGAACAATCGTATTTTTTATCAGCCTCTTTAAGCCTATGAATTGCTTCGCCTAATAAAGCAGCTTCTATAGAGGTACTGTCTAAGCTGCACCATACATGAGTTAATATCATCTTACATATTGTGTTGTTGTCCATACCTTTTAGCGATGTTTTAATATTGCTATGCTTTAAAAAATCCTCTGTTATTTTATCCATACTTTGCGCTCCTCTACTGAAACGCTGTCGAAGACGAATCGGTCATCATCATCAGGAATATCAACAGTGGTAAAAGTTGTTTTGGTTTTTATAGATGGCATTACCCCGGTTGATGTGTATTCGGTGTATGCCTCTTCCTTGTTCGTTCTGGTTATACGAATTACAATTTTCATCGAAGCCTCCAAGAAAAATAATGTCGGGGATCACCGATTTAAAGCCCTTCCACACTTTGGGCAGAAATCGAAACCCTTTTTTTGCCATTTCTTATGGTAGGAACGAGCGCAGGGCTTTAAACTCGTTGCATCTGAGTATTGGACGGCCCTTGGATCAGGGCATCCACAGTCCCATAAGAAGGTATTATGTTTTTTGCACCACGGTTCATTATTCATTTAGTCCGTCCAATAAGAAGTTCACCTGTGCGAAGCAATCAGGTGTAACGGCTTATTATAAAATTGCGTTCATAGCATAACAAAGCTTCCTGGCCCTACGACGAAGGAAAACAGGCACATGCCACATGGTTTGATTATTGTAACACTTATAAAGATTGACACCCTGCCAGTATTTTACGATGTGTCTGTCATCACTATGCAAACCGTTACTGGGTGTTGGTATATCAGTGTCAAGAATTGCGATACACCCCACACGCTCATCAACTTTGTATCTTTCCATTTTTACCTCCAAGCAATTTTTATAATATTAAATTCAGCAGCAAGCTTGCGCAGCCTGCTGCAATGGCTTATTGGCTGGATTTTCCAGCAACGCCGCTAAATATGTCCAATTGTTCTACGTTTATTATTGAACCCATTGCACAATGATCTTAGCTTAGTCGAATAGCCTTTCTTTTTGTCAGGTGAGGGCTTTCGCCCTGCACCTTTTCTTTGACCACCTCTTGTCATATTTTTTTATCCTTTTGGGTTACGTTATAATTTTCTTTAACCCATCGTTCAAACTCAAAAAACAATCCATCAACACCACGATGTAATAATGCTGTTTGCATATCTTCTATTTCTTCTTCTACCCATTTATCATATAAAGATTCATCCATAGTTTACGCCCATTCGCATTTATGATTTTTACAATTTTCTAAACCTTCAGACATTCTTAAATAAAGGTCTTTCCAAAGGTTTTCGGTTTTAATACTTTCAGTGTAGTATTTATTTGCTACGAGTATATGACAATCCCCACCTTCTGCCCAATAGAAGCCAGCCGGTGCGAGAACTTCTATATCAAACTCATTTTCTGTTTTGTCTACAGTCACCGCAGCTTTAAAACTTTTTGCAAGTTTTAAAACTTTTTGCCTAAACGTCATAATAACCACCTCTTTAAATTATATATATTAGTTAGTTGAATCTATATATATTTCTTCAACGGATTTTCCACATATCTTACAAACTACATATTCATCATCGGCAAGATGTGATTTTATATGCTCAACAAACTTTTCAGCAGAATCTATTTTTATTTTAATCTGGCTTGACTTCATAATTTCGGTACAAGTTGCAAAACAAATAGGATACAACAACCGTTGAAACCAATTTCTTTCAACAATCACACGATCAGCAGTATCATTGTGCCAAACTATGAAGCGTTCTTTTTTAAAAGGATTAAGCATTTTTATTTTCCTTTCATCTTTTCGATAACCCTATGATCAGGGTGCCGATAGTTTTTTAAAAATTCTGGCATTTTAGTAAGCTTGCCGTTCTTTGTGGCCTGAACCCTTGTTCCGATATGAGGTTGGTTTGGAAAGGTGTCTTGATATTCTTCAAGCAAGGAAGCCATTTGGTTCTGCCAATCATCGGGCATCGAGTGCATCAAAACTCTTGGAATAACTAAAAAACTGGCATAACTTAATTCAAACCATCCCCACAGTCTTTCTTTTCCATCCTGATCATCACATTCAAGCATCGCTTTTTTAAAAGGATTAAGCATTTTTTTATTTTCCTTTAGTCTTTCTTATAACGTTTCTCAAAGTATCCTTCTGCTGCCAGAGGACAGTCCTTAGCCCATGGTACAGTGCACAACTCAAGGTTAAACTTATCCATGGTTTCTGACACAGCGAGTTTCTCATCAATCAAACTTAACGCCTCATCGTGTACTGTTCCTATCAGTGTAGCCTCAGGCATATTCTTCTGGACATTCAGCATACCATATGCCATAACTTCACGAGCTGTGGCTTGTGTTGCATTCTCAGTCAGTCGACCAGGAGTTACTTTAAGTTCACTCCATTTCTTGCTGTATGGATTTACTCCCCAGTGCATGATAGTAGGCACCTTACCCATCGTCTCATACCCAGGGATGTACTTCTCTTGCACACTTGGGTTCATATAATAGATGCTCTTTCCAGAAGGGAGTTGCATCGCCAGCCATCGTATACCATTGACACGTGCTGTACCTAGATTCAGTTGACCAAAGGTTTGTTTCTTACCAGTTATTATAGCTCTGATACCTGCTAGCTTCAGGTCGTTCCACATGTCTACAATGAGGTCGTACTTCTCTCGATACATGTCCACTATATGCTTGGCTTCTTCGTCTGTTAGATACACGTCCCAGTCTTGAGCTGATTCTTTAAACCTTCGCCAGCCCATTTGGTAGCCGCATCCCAAAACCACCATCTTGGCCATCTGGCGCTGTGCTTTGGTAACGTCGTCATACTCTACTTTATAAAGATGCGTTGCCATGTCCTTATATTGATCTAAGCCTTGTCTAAAAACATCTAGTGTATGAGTGTCTCCAGCAAGCCATGCTAGTATCCTATTCTCAATAGAACTATAATCTGATACCATAAGCATCATACCTTTAGGAGCTAAGATCATAGGCCTTATAAGAGCTTTTCCGATCGTAACTGGATCATCTATAATCTTCTTACTTTTAAACATCTCTATATAGTGCTCTGGGTTAGGAACTTTGGCACGAGGCAAGTTATGCATCTGGAAGCCTCGACCAGCCCATCGACCAGTGTTACTTCCATGGTACTGAATGTTATCGTGTACGTAACCATCCATCTCAAGTTCTTTGATCTTCTTAAACTTGGCTGTAGATGTTCTACCAAGTTCTTGTCTAAGCTTCAATAGGCTAAGTACTTCTTCTGGCAGACGTTCATCTGATATAGCTTCAGCAACTGTTGGTGCTTGTAAGTTAGGTAGTACAACACCTTTCTCTTCACACCAGTCTCTTATCTTCTGTGTTTGACCAACAGTCTGTATACGACCCCCAGTGATAGTAGCAACCTTGGACATCTCTGTTTTAACATACTTGTTTAAGTACGCTAAGACATTTCGTACAGTACGTATGTCAACAGGTAGTCCAGTTCTATTCATGCTGGCAGTGAGTTCCCATACTTCTTGTTCTATAGGAAGCAGCTCTTGCCGAGGTAGAGTGTTGACAATCTCACGCATTGCGTCAACGTCTCTTTTACAGTACATGAATAGTTCTTTGAAAGTATCAGGTATATCAAAGTATGATGGCTGCTCGCCAGCTTTGTTAGGCTTGCAACACTTGTTGATTAGTCTCACACCCTCTTCAAGTTTTGGTAAGCTAATGTTCAACGCAGCACCAGCTTTAGCCAGAGATGCTGGGAGTGTGTAGGTAAGACAAAGCGCAGCGGTGTCTACACACTGATGTAGAGACATGGTGGGGATTTCATCAAAGGACGGAACTAACACTTCATTCCATATACGGTAGTCAAATATCGCATTGTGTGCATACACAGGTCCTCCATTCTCCATGTATGCACGTATAGCTTCTGGAAACTCTTGAGCAGGAGTCCACAGTTGTGTAAGTTCATCGTCGAAAGCGTACCCTAGACAAATTACGTTTGTTGACTCATGATGTGCATAGCGAAGTGAGCCATGCTTTCGCAGGTCCACTTCGCTGTACGACTCAAAGTCAAGCCAGAGTTTACTGTTCATCTACGTGTCCTACCCATGGTTCTTTGCCTGTGTCTTTATACTTATCAGTTATATCTTGCTCCGCAAGCATAGCATAGCCAGCTATATCGTGCCATGAGTCAGTATGGTCTGGATCGCCTGTTATGATTCGTGCAATCTTGGCACATATAACATCCAGCACTTCTTGTTGTACGGCGTCTAGGTACACATGAGTACTTTTCTGGTTAGTGATAGTAGTCTTTAAGGCTTGAGACGCCACAGCGTTCTCACTAAAGGCGCCGTGTGTGCCTTGTCTTTCCTTCAAAGTTTCTTTAACATCCATTATGCACACCTCTCACAAACACCTGTTGCCTTGTAATGATCCTTGGCAGCCTTGCATGTAAAGTTCACGGCTTCACGACCACAGCTGCAGCATATGTCATATTGATGAGCTTCTGCGATATCAAGACGATGATACAGCGGTTTGACAGGCTCAAAGACGTCAGTCAAGGCTCTGAACAACCTGACACGTTTCCACTTAGTCTTCATGATGTCTTTAAGTGCGTCATAGTTAGATAAGTCAGTCATAATCCTTGTGGTTTCTTTCCACGCTTCCAGCTTGTAGTAACTTCCGATGCAGATGATGTTGTATAGCTTACCGTCTTTGTTTGCATAGAACGGAACAAAGTCTTTGCTGCCTTCGTCAATGTAGTTGGCCTGTATTTTGCCACACGTTAAGGCACAACCAGAATAATAGAAGGCATAGGCTGGGAGGTTCACGACCCAGTCAATATCTGATGGAGTGTTTATATTGCCAAATACTGAGGAGCCTGTCTGAAAACCGAAGTCTTGCATAGCTTCCCAGAGATGCTCTGGTATCTCGGGCAGTGTCATGGCTTTGTCGATGATCTCTTGCTTGGTCATGTTGCTTGTATCAATGACCTGGATTGCTTCTTTAATCTGACGCTTATGGGCCTGTAAGTCAAAGATTTGTTTGTTGATGCGATTTAGTTCATGCATAGTGTCACTCCTCGTTAAGTGTTGTATGAAAGATACTTCTTTCACTTATATAATAATTATATCACCAAAACACCAAGAAGTAAATAGCTGGAATTAATTGGTGCTAAGCGTAAAAAGTGTATATTCGTGGTTAAATTGAAGGGGAGTGTAACAGCCACTCCCCTTCGTAGTACTACATTAAATCATTTTCGTCATTAACTTCATTAGACGCATAAGAGCCAAACGCGTCCACAGCTCTTTGTCGCCCGTCGAGTCTTGGGCCTTCTCTTACAAGCATTAAATTATTTAGACCCCACCCAATCCCTGAGTTACCTGAGTTTTTGTACGGGAACGGGTTCACATCGAGGCGTACAATACAGCCTGCATATAGCTCATCTTGATCCATGAGTGGTTTAGCATCAGGACCTACAACTCCTGGAGCGTCATTTGAGGAGCAGTTGATGAAGTACTTACCTTTGTACACTTTGTCTGTCTTCTCACCAGACTCGAGTTCTTCATCGCCGTCTCTCAATGGTTTGTACCTGAAGTTTGGTATTTTGTTGTTCCAAATAGAACCTTTGCCCTTTGCAGTGGCTTTGGCAATAGCGTCTTGGAAGTCTTTAACTGTGGCTTTGTCTTTCTTATCAATAAGAACTGAGCAAGAAAATTTCATCGCACCACTTGGGTTTGCTTTTGGCTCCCAGATAGCTGGGTAGCTTATAATAACTTCTCCTGTGATCATTTGTTTCTCCTGTTTAAAGTTTTAATAGTTTTGCGTGTTTGCCGTTTTGGTCTTATCTTCCGTTATGCATAAGCCCTCCTTTCACTAGTTCGATTAAACGTAGTTCAACATTATTTAAACCTTTATCACAATGCGCAGCGTCAGCTAAGTGCCGCCTTTTCTCACCAAGTATTACAGAGTACTGCTCTTTCAAAATCGTAAGCTTGCACTTATACTCTTCTCTGGACGCATCTTTAATATGACCCTCAACTTCTTTGGTCTGCTTGTCAGTCATGCTACCCATTATAGCCGTCCTTTATACGTTTATAATTTTTTGTCATTTTGTCTTCAAATGCTTTTCTAATCACATCATGTGGAAGCTGCAGAACCAAGGCTTGATCGACCAGAAAGAACAGACAGTCTACCCACTCCTCAGCAAGTACTTCGGGAGCTGAGTACAGCTGATCTTTGTATGGTCTCCAGGGCTTAATTGGCAGCTCTGTTGCAAGCTCGGCTTGTTCAACAGCTAAAGCAAATACGTAGTTTCTAAACGCCTGCATCCGAGCTTGCAGAGTCATGTTCTCAAAGTCATACCCCATAGCTTTTTGGTACTCAGATATTCGTACAAGTATTTCTTCCATTACTTCTCCTTTTTATTCCACTTAACCCAAGGACCAATGCCGCAGCTCATCTTACCTTGCTTACACTTGCCTTCGTAGCATTGCGGCCCGACGTGTTTGAAGAGCTCAGGGAAGGTGGGCTCAGCCAATGATAGTAACCGTTGGGCAAACATCCGCATCTCTTTAACATTTCTCAGGCATAGTCGTTGCCTAAAGAAGTTAATCAATGACCGTGCATTCACAGTCCAGAGTAGATTAACAGCCGCAGCATTAGGTAGTACTTGCCGAGCTTCTTCTTTTCTAACACCCTTGTCAACTAAGCTGCGATATATAGTGAACGCAGTCTGACAGGCAAACTCCATCTCTTCTTTATACTTCTCCATGATGACTGGGTAGTCGTCATAGTATTGATAATGTTGTGATGCAGAAGTGAAGGAGCCCATGCGGTGCCGTGTTATCTGTGCAAGGAATGATCGTGATACATTTTGAATAAGTATTGTGTAGTTGATATGTTCTAGTGGCGATGTGTGATCTGCATCCAATAGAAACTTACCGAGCTTCTCAGTGAACTTTGCTGGTACAAATGTAGGGTCTGACTTCATTGTGAGGTTCAAGGCAATGGCTATTATCTCAGCAGGATACTTAGGCTGTTGCATCAGCTCAATAGTCATCTGGTCGTACACTTTTATTTCCATAAGCAAAACCTTTCATTGTTGAATGAGGAGAGTGTTACCTCCCCTCGAGTGTCAGTTAAAGAAGTTCTTCGTCTTCGTCGTCAGGTTCTGGCTCAGCGTCAGGTTCATCACTCAGATCAATGTTGTCGAGTTTTGCTTCATTGCGCCTGATCTTGATATCCAGGAGTGTGATGTTCGCATCCACTTCATTGACAGTATCTTCATCTGCATCTTCTTCGTCAGCAAGCAAGGTCTGTTTGTCAACAAACTTAGCCATTGCTTTTTCCTGGTTGGCGATGGTCTTGGTCAACGTGGCGTGCTGTTCAGCTGGTGTCTTTGTTGAGGTAGATTTGGTTTTACGGTTGGCTTTTTTATCAGCCTCCCAGTCAGCGAATCCTGCTTCATCAGTGAAGGACAGTTTTTTGTCGTCATCAAAGATAATGAAGTATCCCATCCATCTGAGGTACGTCATCTGTGAACTGATGCCTGATTCTTTGACACCGATCTGCTCTGCGATCTCTTTCTTTGTCATTTCACCTGTTGTGATTGCATCGATTACCTGCTGTCTTCTGTTGATTTTTTCAGCCATTCTTCTTCTCCAATTAAATTGTTTAGTGCAAAATAAGAACTATTCTTATTCATTTATTATCTTTATAATAGCACCAAAGTGCGGGAAAGTAAACAATTATTTTCACTTTTTAGAAAATAATTTTATAGCTACATCATAGCTCTAGTCTTTCCGTCAACGAGCTCAGTCTTGTCATAACTCGTGCTAAGTTTTCATTTACTTGCCATATCTTATAAGCCAATGGTACAAGACATGGTTCTGGCGAGTCATTTTCAGCAGTACAGTCTGACGGCAGCAGTATGGCTTGTAACCGACCTTCTAAGTTACTAACTTGGTCGAGTATTGTAGCAGTGCTGTTCTCAAGTATGTCAGTCTGCTCACGTATTTGCATAGTTTTTTTAGGCATTTTAGCACTTCCTTCTCCTTGCATATCTCCTCCTTAATCTTCCACATATGATTTGAACTTATCTTCTGCTGTCTCAAACTCGAGTGCGGGGCGTTTATCAGTCTCACGTACTAGCGTTGGCTTGCCAGGTGGCTTAACCACTAACGCCAGCATTTCTTCTGTAACATTTTTCTTCCCTACCAGTTTCTCAATCTGTGTAGGACTCTTGAACTTGGTGATAGTAAGGTCTTCGGCATCATACTCTTCCAAGTTTGCATAAAATAACTTAGCTTCTTTTTCATCCTTCCATTTGCGAATGCTGCGTCCTGCAACAAGTTTCCATTTAGGAAGGTCACGACCTGCTCTTAAGATGTTCATAGCATATAACTCAATGTCGCTAATGTACTTCTTTAAGTCAGGTAGCTTGAATAAGAAGTCTGATAACTCTTCATCGTCTGTTTTGTCAGGCAGCTTTGCGTGAATCTTAAATACATCTGCTGCAGCTTGCATCGCCATGTCTTTACGATACTTACATGTACGTTTTATCGCGCACCACATACAAGCCTTCTCTGTTGGCTTATAGATTGGGTGCTTAGACATGCTGTTGTTCAGTGCAGGAACCAGGGATGACACTAACCAAGACTTAAGTGCTTCAGGTGTAGTTTCAACAATCTTGAATAGTTCACCTGAATATAATCTTGGTTGTCCAATGACCAGAAATACTTTCTTGACTTCGAACTTCACGGACGCTAACTTGCCAAGAGCATAGGCGTATAGTTGCTCTGAGTCTGGCCACACCTCTACTCCTTTACCAAATTTCCAGTCTACGATGTACACAACTCCTGCAGATGGTATGATGAAGGAGTAGTCAAGTGTGCCGTGTACATCATTGAGCATCTGACAACCTGTTGCCTTGATGTACGGTGACATGTACACTCGCTGCTCTACTACTTCATACGCATCTTCATAGTCAGCGTACTTCAGTCGTAGAGATACAACCCAGTCTAGTACTTCTTGGACTGCCTCAACAAGTTCCTTGCTCTCATCATCAGCGATGTTGAAGTTCAGTTTCGTGGCCTCTGGTATTGTGTGCTCATTCAGAGTCAAACATTCTTCCACTACAGCATGCAGCATTGTACCTTCCTCAGCGTATGAAGAAGTCTCTTTTGATACGTCCTTTGTACTAATCACACTTCCTGGACATGTTACGATCCTAGGTAGTTGTGAGGGTGAATACTTACTGTGCATTAGTCCTCCTTTATTAAGTGTTTGTTAAACTTTAACCAATCTTCAAAGCGAGCCAGGATTCCAGTTATACCGTAGTATAGTAAAGCCTCTTTAAGATCATCTACATCTTCGTTTAGCCATTTTTGCCATAAAGCAGTATTCATTACTCACCTCCTCCAAATACTTTGTCTTGGCATTGTTGGCAGAGTCCTGAGATAAAGTACTCCTTGCGTGATAGTGTATCTCTGAAGTCGTTTGGCCCTACATCTTCGTGACAGCCAGGACACTTACCCATGTTAACAGCTTTTAATTCTTCACCAAAGCCTGCTTGTTTCATTATGTCTGGATTCATTTGTCGCCTCCATTCAAGTCTTCAAGAATCTTTGCAACTCCAGGATGCTGTTTAGAACCTACGTCCTCATAAAGTTCTGCAATAGCGTTGGCCAGAGTTTTGATACGACAGTTTGTTTTGTTCATACCTTTGTTGTACGACTTGGCGAATGTGATGCTGAACATAATAGACCAGTTCTTAACTGTATTCGCTGACACAGCTGTGGCACATGCAGTGTTGATTGCTCTTGTGGCGTCTGCGAGCTTCATTACTTCAAGCTCAGCTCTATGTTCCTGTAAGTACGTTTGGGCCTTAAAGATTTGTAGTTGTGTTGAGTGATGTCTCATATTAGTTCTTCTCCTTTAGTTTCACGTCTTTAAGTATCTCTGTTGGATGCGGATAGCAACCAGAAGTTTGATACTGTATCGTGTTTAACTGAGCTTGGATATTTGCGTTATATATATCTAAGCCTTTAGCTACTACACAAATGCATAGCAGAATCAGTATCAGTAAAAAAGTATTAAAGTTCATGAAGGCAGTCTCCATCTTTCATCACTTTTTTCATAAAGTCTGATCGGCCTGTATACCTAAACCATGTCTTGGCAGTCTTAGACTTTGTGTTGCCGTAACACCCGATCATCCACATACCTTGTTTGTTCTTTTTGTACCAGTTGTTTTTATAGAAATACATTATTCAACCTCCTCACATGTATAGATTGTTTCTGTATTAGTCTTTGTCACTTCTACTTGTCTAGCTTTGCACTTATCTGATGACGCAATAAATACAGATATGTTAATTACAAACACACCTTTATTGTAGTATAGTTCATAGTAACCTTCTTGTTGTTTGGAGCAGTCTAAGTCCATCTTAAAGTCAAGTGGTGTAAGAATCTCTTCAACAGTATCTATAACCTCATTGACCCCATTGGTGATAGTATCGTGTTTCTTCAACTTGACACTGACGTATGCTCGTTTGGGCCATGAGCCAATCATTATAGTAGATTTATAATCAACCAACTCAAGTTCCTCAGCCACATCTCTTACAACATTGTAGAAGTCTTCCCTGGTACTAGTAATGTCTGCAAGACTATTTTCATAAGTTCGTTTGGCTGCTTTTTTTTCCAGCTCTATGTGTTCATAGTAAAATGGTTTGCTTGTCATGTTAATCTCTCCTTTACCGACTTAGTTGTAAGAATTTGTCAAGATGTAAATGAAGAAAGTCTTGACCTTCAATTACATTAAAAATATACGCTGAAAAAACTTTTTCTGCAGCCCACTTGTTTTTCCATGGTCCGATTGCGTCTCCTGTTTCATCCCAGAAGTACCAACCTTTTTCACTTACAAGTTCGCTTATTTCTAAGTATTCTACATTAGACATCTAGTCTCTCCTTTGTTGTGTAGTAGCCTACGCCACTAATTAAGAATGTGACCAATAAGATCGAGCTTGTATAGACATTTGCGGAGCTTATTAATAAGCAGAAGTGAATTACCAGACAGACTTTCCAGAATCTTAACATTAGGCCTCCTGTAAGTTCTTGTGTTTACGACATATGTTCTTGTTTTAAATCGCATATCTTTTCCTTTGTCTTTGGATCATACATCTGTCCAACAGCTATGCAGTGCTTCTTACAGCATTTGTCACATACTAATGCCCAGGGACCGTACTTGGTCTTTGCATCAGCAAACCACTTGGCTTTTGTAGCATCTTTGTGGCATACATTACATTCTGTTTCACCTAACCATTTAATCATACTAAGCCTCCTCGTTTTGTAGTTAAAGTTTTTACCTTCATCAACTTATAAAATAATTATATCACCAAAGTACTGAATTGTAAATAGCTGGAGAGAATTGGTGCTAGGCGAGAGATTCTAGTTCATCTAGTAGTGCAGCTTGCTTGAATGATGCAGCTTGTTTCTTTTCGCGGATAGGGGGAACTAAATAGAATTGCTGGGCACGAACGCCACTTTTCTTCTTCATAACTTCGCCAAACTTAGTTTGATTTAGCCAGTTATGAAAAGTCATCTTTGCTACATTGAATGCCCTAGAGTTGAGCTTTACACCATGTAGACTTGGCATCAGCATTCGTATGTCTTTAAATGTTACTTTCTTGTAGTGGATTGACTTAGCGTCTAGCTTGAAGTAGTGATCTAAGTCTTCCATCAAGCCGTCATCACCAATGTACATACCTTGCATATTTAGTTTGTTTTGCACCTCAATTGCCACCTTATCTTCTGGATTCTTAGGGTCAAGCCACCAGCATTTTTCTTCACGGTACCAGTGCACAGCATGTGCCCAAAGTTGCCCTAGGTCCATAGTATGTTCTGAGTTCATGTCGTCAACATGGACCAGAGTTATCCTTCTGTTACCTGTTTGATCTACTAAGAAGTGACGCTTGTTCGTGCTACCTATAAATACTGTTCGTCGTGTCATCTGCACAGCAGTCTTGCCATAAGGTAACACCATCGAGTTGGTCGTCTCATCCAGAAGTTGCTTGAACTTTGAGTACGAGCCTTCCTTGAACAGTAAGTCTACTTCATTGATGTTGCAGATCAACGTGCGCTGTAACTCAATAGCTTGCTTCACGTTGTCAGTTCTAAATTGGTTAATCTGTAAGTTGCCACTACCTGCACAGAATTGTTGAATCTCTTTTGGAAAGAGCGAAGCAACCCACTTAGTCTTACCTACACCCTGTTCACCGATCAAGATCATCAGGTTGTTGAATATCCTGGTCGAGTGTGTTTGTGAGGTATTCGCCGCCGCGACAACTTGTGTCAGCCACTTCTTAAAGAACACCTTGACCGCTGCTTGAGCATTCTTAGTCCGTATCGTATTGTCGAACGTGATAGTGTTCATAAGATCCTCTAATGGATCTTGAGCTTCATCATATTCAGCATATATCTTATTAAAGTAGTTTTCTATTGGATTATATGAGTTTACTTTAGCATAGTCTAGAATTGACTCTCTTAGATTTATAAAGTTCTTATTCGCGAAACCGAGCTTCAATAACTCAGACGCGATGATACGATATGCTCTGTCTATATCAAAGATTCTAATAGTCTTGTCGGCCAGAGTTGTTACTATGGCTTTAGGCATCGCTATGTCTACCTCACGTGTGACGATGTTAAACGCCATATGATACTTGTAGAACTTGAAGTACGCCTCTAAGTTTTGAATTGTGGAGACAGGCTTTCCCTTCGGAGATAGATCGTTGAAGTCCGGTCTCTGTGCTTTGACCAGCGCAATGAGTGTACCGATTGTTATTGGTTTTTGTTGATTAAGAAACTCTGGCGCCGTAGAGAATGACTCGTACACCGACATGAGTGCCTCTTTGTCATACTTGTTACCCTTCTTACTCCACTCATGTAGAAGTAGAAGACCATCTGGCTCACCACCAAAGTTATGATGAATTGCTTGACAGATTGTCATCCATGGTTCACGCGCTTCTTCTGTCTCATCTGGGTTTAGGATCGCTAGTCTTGTAGGATGAGTCAAGTTGTCGAATATGTCAGATGTCAAGGTGCGGACGTCGATTTTACGTAGTAGGAGTCTTGCTTGTTCTGCAGAGATTGGTGCTTGTCGCTTGGTGCGGGGGAATAGTACCTTGCTTGTTTGAACTGCTTCTTGACGGTGCTCTTCCAGGGAGACAATCTTTTGATTGAAGTACTGGCCTAGTATGTCAACTAAGTCCTCAAAGGAGTAAATGCGCACATCAGTCGGGGTAGTCTTGACATGTCCCCCAGTGATAGTACAATAGCCAGATGATATAAACAAATCACGTTTGTGTGTCTTATTAAATCGTTTAGTGCCGAAGTAGGATTCTAACTTCGCTTTGTCCTTGATGCTGAAGAGCTGCACCCAGACATGCGTACCCAAGAGAGAAGGAGATCGCTCAGTGTATGAGTCAAGTTCTTTTTGCATCCTTGAGTTGGTCGGTGTGACGTCGTCAATGTCGATGCACACAAATGGATGGTCCTTGGTGAACACGAAACCCAGTCCAGTCGGTATGTTCTTTTGTTGCTTGCCATAGTGCGGCACAATGTCATCCCAGGACTGTATCTGTTTCTGCCATGCTTTGCCACCGAATGGGGTCTTAAGTATCTTTGTAGAGTTGTGCTGATGCCGAGGTTGCCATAGTATCCAGAAGGGATGCTGCTTAAGGGAGTTGGGAATTTTCTTAAAGTTGAGTTGTGTGAGTGTTAGTAAATGTGGATCGTCTTTACGTAGTACTGTAGTTGCCATAAATATCCTCTGTTGTTGTAGAGTTATATGTGGGTGCTGCGAGTGTTGGTTAGGATGTTGGAGAAACCTAGTGGCCTAGTTCTAAGTTTCTCCAACCACTCAACAACAAGGAGAGTCTTACTAATCCTCTTTTACCCTATCTTCTTATTATAACATAAAAAGACCGGTTTGTAAATACCCCGAGAAAAATAAAATACAGATTTCTTATTTTGTTTCTTTTGGATCGTTGACTGTGCCATCCTTATGTGCCTCCTTCGTGCATTGGAACGCGTTAAATGTCTCACCACTCATACCCCTCGGAATCTTTGCAATCCTACCACCTCGTTGCAGAAACTCCTCAGTCGTCTCCTTGTCTAACTTGTCAGGGCTTTCGCCACGGTCACGCAGAGTTTGCCTTTGTGATAATTCAGCGTTGCTAATCATTTAGTTTGGCCTCCTTGTTTTAAGTATGTAGTCATCAACAGCCAGAGAGATGTGCATGACGACATTAGTAACTAAGTTTGGAATGTCTTTGTAGTAGAGCAGTGCGTTAGTGTCTCCATCGTACATGCAGAATGAGAGTTGTTTGTCTGAGTCCTTGGGCAGAGCGTCGCCGTTTAAGTCTGTTAACCAGAAATAGGAGCCGAACGTAGTTACCATGTACAGAGCTTGTTGGCCTCTGCCTGTCGTGATGGGTATGAACCCTAAGTTAAGGTATGCTTCATTGTTACTTAGCTTGTGGAGTGAGTTGCGGTGTCTTGGATCATGCTGTGCCATGATGTTGGCCTCCTTGCTTTTGGTGTTAATTTTAACTTTGTTATACCTCGGTCAGTGAGTCAAATCGTGTTGCGCATCTGTAGCTGATCGCGTCAACCAGATTAATAGTTTGATAAAGTGCTTCATTGAGTTGTTTGAGCTTGTGGTTGTTGATGAAGTAGATTAGATCAATTAGTGCCATGTCTATATCTAGTGTGCCTTCATTCTCTAGCCAACCAGAGATAGGTAGTGTGTATAAGTTGTTGTTCAACCTAATAAGTAAGTCTCTTGCGTTGTAGTAGTCTAAGTCATACTCTTTTGTTTCTGGCTTGCGCACTCTGATGAGCTTGCGCACACTGGTTAAGTCTTCACGGATAGCCTCTAGTGTTAATGTGTCTCTCATACGGGACTCCTTGCTTAAGTGTTGATTTTTAATTCCTTCTCACTTCTATAATATAATTATATCACCAAAGAGCTGGAAAGTAAATAGCCAGAGATAATTGGTGTTGAGCGCACTTTGTGTGTTTGTGGGTTAATATTTCAGGTTAAATGAGCTAATAAAAAATGAATGACGGCTCAAACTTAAGTAGCTGATATTATTAGATAATTTATTTCGTGTATATTTCGAGAAAATGGGCCTAAGCTATTGATTTTATTAGGTATTCTCTCAAAAAGTGCGTAGTCTACAAAGAGCCTCGCGGTAATTCTTTGTCTCTAAGTAGCTGATATAACTAGGTATTCTCATTTTGCTTAAAATGACTCTTATTTTCTAAGTAGCTGATTTTATTAGATATTCTGTCCTTTTTTGAAGAGCATGAGCTAATTTCAATAAAAACTTTTCTATCCTTTTAAGCTACAGAAGGGTAAAAAGGATCAATAATACATACACCGTAGCCTATATATACAATAACCCCAGGTCTTTTACAACCTTGTATTTCTATTATATTATATTTCTCTTAATTCTTTCAATTTTATTAATATATATAATAAAAACAAGTAGTTAGATAAAAAGAGTTAATAGAATATAAAAAGACCTAAATTTAGCTCGATTTTACCTCTGGTTATATGTAGTAAAATCAGTAGCTTAGAGCAAATGTAGCTATGAAGTAGCCACAATGAGCGGTCGCTCATTTTTCTAGAATCCAGATCTTATTTGGTCGAGCTCTCCAGTCCCGCCGATGATAGTAAATAAAAATGCCCGGACACATTGAGATGCCCGGGCATTACTGTTAACCTATGTGGTATCGTGGACCACTCCACAGTACGTGATAATTTTCATTGTCAGCGTCGATGCCGAACTTTGCAAAGATCGCATGTTCTACTGATTCATACTGCTCAACAAAGTCCATCACATACAGCTGGTGATTGATGATCACAGCCGTGACGATATGCTCTTTAAAGACTCTCTTCTTGGCCATACTGAGTTCCTCCCGTTATTGATTGCATCCACAACACGGTGCGTCTTCACAGTTACACCGTCTACCTGGCGAGTCGGGTACAAAGAATTCAATGTCAAGATCCTCATACTCTTCGTCGCTGTACTCATCATAATAATCAACCATACTGAGTTCCTCCTGATTAAATTGTGCGGTGAGATAGACTCACCGCACAGGTTATTTGTTATACTGCTTTCTTTCTGGTTATAACCTTGGCTCCAGCTGATTCATGCACCTGACCTGTGGATTCAAGAAACTTCCGGCCAAGACTGTCTGTTGCGATGGCATATCCGTCCTTGCGGAGGTACGTCATTTGAGATGAGACATTCCTGTCTGAGATACCGATTCTTGCAGCGATGGCTTTCACTGTGGTGTGGTCTCCAGTCTGAAGTATCTTCAATACCTGAAGTTTCCGGCCACCAGCTGCATCCTTCACTTTGTTGATCTCTACTGACTGTGCTTCAATCATTGCCACCAATTCTTCTTTGGTCATACTCATCAATTCTTTGGCCATGTTGGACCTCCTTGCTTGGTATTTATTAAATGAAGGATTATTCCCTCACTCTTTATAATATAATTATATCACCAAAGCACGGGGAAGTAAATAGCCGGGTGCAATTGGTGTGGGACTGGGTATCGCGCTTGGCCGAGCTCTCCAGCGGGGCCGGGTGATAGTAAATTGGGACGATGGTGAGCTGATGCTGGACCGTGATCTTCTGTACTGGTTGATACTTGGCCGCGCTCTCCCACTGGGCCGGGCTTACTATCATCAATGCCTCACCGCCTATGATAGTAAATCATAAGCAATGAGGCATTGGTGTTTGTTAGTGGTTAACTCATGTTGTGCAGATAATGAAGAAAGTGTACGAGTTGCATTATCTTGTTGCTAATCGGTAGTCGTAGTGTATTTGCTACGTCAGATTTACCGAAGCCGTCAAGACATATGTTCATTATTCGTACAAGGTCCATGCTTATGTCACATGTGCCGTTCGCTTCAAGCGTCTCGCTAAGATCATCGAGTTCAGCATGTGTATACAGATCGTGGTGTATACGCTCGAGGCCGTTGTAACATTCGACATAAGACATCATGTCGTCTTCAGTTTTTCTTACTGCGTCAGCTTCTTTAGTTAATGCTTCAGCCAGTGTCATACATGTAAATAATGTTTCAGTCATAATCATCCTCCTTGTTAAGGGTTAGAGTTAGTGCGCCAAGTTTTACATCACCCAGACGCGTCGGATGGTTAAGGCATTGAGTTTTAAGCACGCTGTAAAGCTTTGATAATGTGATGAGCATTATCAATCATGCTTTGACGGTGTCGGCGTTTACCTTTCTCAAATCGTATTGCAGTCTCTAAAGCTTTTTGACATACTTTAGAAGTATTAAGATTATATTTCTTAACGTCTGCATATAATTCTTCAGGCATTGAAATGTTAACACGTTTAGACATAGTCATTCTCCTTGTTAAGGGTTGCGCTGCTCGTTATTGAGCAGCGCATGTTAAAGGTTAGCGGTTCATTCTATACCGCGTGAAGTCGTGGCCGTTATCGCATCTAAGGTAAGTAAGCATCTTGCTTACCTCACGCTTAGGGATACCGAGTTGTTTGGCAATCATATCATTACGGTAATAACCGTTTGATTTGATTGATGTTTGAACAGCATTGAGAACTTTAGATCGGTTAGGGTTAGTCATAATCATCCTCCTTGTTAAGGGTTGCGCTGCTCGTTATTGAGCAGCGCATGTTAAGGTTAGTAGTCGTAATGATCATACTTGTCATCAGCCTCGGTAACATTTACTTCGTCAATCACAGTCATCTCGTGAATTGAGAAGCTCACGTCATCATACTCGACGTCGTTGGCATTAGCCGCGCAGTACTTGCGTGCTGCGTTTTCATTGCTAAACAAATTTCTGAGTGTTGAACCTTCATACTTTACGTCAAGCATTACTACATAAACAATAGCCATAGTCATTCTCCTTGTTAAGGGTTGCGCTGCTCGTTATTGAGCAGCGCATATAGAAGGCTAGAAGACATCAGTTAATTACTCAAGAAATTTACGACCGAGCGAGTCGGTCGCGATTGCATGACCGTCCTTGCGGAGGTATGTCATCTGCGAAGACACATTGCGTTGGCTGATGCCAATGCGCGTCGCAATAGCTGAGACGCTTATGTGTCCAGCTGACTTCAAGATTTTCAGTACTTGTTCTTTGCGCCCTGTTACAGGCACCTTCACACTTGAGATTTTACTCTCAAGTGCAAGGAGCAAGTCTTCATACTCAATTACTGCAGTTACAAGTTCAGGTTTGGTCCAGCTTTTCAGCTCTGTAGTGTTAGTCAACTGTACGCTTTGTTCTTTTGCTTTGGCCATGATGTACTCCTTATAAGTTGAGTGTTGTAAACGCGCTTAGTTTTACATCGCCCGAGCGCTGTTCGGATGTTTGTGTTGATTAGTACGGGCGTTTAACAAAGTCAGTGTGCGATGCTCTGTACACTGGTACAAGAGTTTCGAGATACTCAGTCATATCATGTATCTCAGTATTCTTCAAGTATTCGTTGAAGTGTGTTCTGTCGAATGTTTCTTCAAAATCACATGCGATATAAGCTTCGTTAGTTTCAAAGTTTAGTGATTTCATAGTAAGTCTCCTTGTGCTTAGGCCATCGAGTGAGACTCTTCAGTATCAGAGTCTCACAGTTATACACTCTTCTTATAAGCAGGCTATTCAGTCTCGCGCTCTTCTTACAGAAGAGTGAAGTCTTCTAGCCTTCTCATATAAAAGCTTTTATATTATGTCAAAGATCTATTAAATAAATAATTATTATTTATTTAATATATATATTATATAATAAAAAAATAAATTTGTAAATAAAAAAATTAAATAAATTTTTATATATTTTTAATAAAATTTAATATATAATATAATATTTATTTAAAAATATTTTAAAATAAAATAAATATATAATATGGGGTATAGGGGGCCCGTGGGTTAATAAGCTCTGCTTATGTAAATCCCGACAAAAAAATTTCTCGTAAACAATAGAATATACACTTTTTACACCACTCTTCTGTGAATCCCAACAAAAAAATTTCTCGTACACAGTGAAATATACACTTTTTACACCACTCTTCTGTGAATCCCAACAAAAAAATTTCTCTGTTTTTACTAAAATATACACTTTTTACACAAGTATAACACCGAGAAACTAAACAAAAAAATTTCTCTGTTTTTACTAAAATATACACTTTTTACACAAGTATAACCCCGATACTAAAATACTATAATACGTGTATTGCTCTGCCAAACTGATGTGCTTATACTAAAAAAGATCAAAACTGTAGAAAAAATTCGCCTATATAATATGGTATGATACACTTTTCCCACGAGTGGTATTACTGTATTTTATTTTCAAATAAAGCTGTACAAATCCAAATATATAGCTTATAATTAAATAAGAAAGTAAAAGGAGCTGATATGGAAACCAATATGAAAGTACCTAGATTATCTTACGAGATTCTAGGCGTCCCTCTTAAAGATCTTGCAGATACTCTAGGTTTACCTCTCTCTATGATGGAGAAGATTGCCAAAGAACAAGAATGGCAGCAGTGGTTTTCAGAAGACGATTCGTCCTCCTTCTCTCTGGTTGAAGGTACAGAGGGTGAAGAGCTTTTAGAGGGTGAAGATATCTTTACCGTTCGCGCAGATCAATTCCTGGATAAAAACCGAAAAAGACTTCAAGTGTTTAACATGGCCAAGCAACTCGCACTTGTCGAATTATATGCTGACTTAGAAACTAAGTTACTGGCAAAAGCTCGCAGTGCGATTGAGGCAGTCGATGAAGAGAGTGTTAGAGATATTGCCACACTCTCTGGCGTGTTTCAAGCGCTGACCAAGGACATTCAGGGACTCAACAGTGCAATTTCGATGGGCAAAGATGAGTCTGGGCTCCCCACTGTGATCATCCGAGACTTGAGTGGAGTTTAAGATATGAAGTTTGTGATGAAAACCAAGGCGCAAGGGCAGGTACTCGGTGACTACATTCATCATCGAGGGCGTGTTGGTATTATCACAGGGCCATTAGGTAGCGGCAAAACTTATGGCTCTTGTGAACGCATCTTGACACAGATGACTGAGCAGCGACCAAACCGGCAAGGCATACGCAAAAGTAGATGGTACGCTGTCAGGAACACATATGGAGAACTCTTCTCTACTACGATCAAGGATTGGCTTGACTTATTCGAGCATCTAGGGAAGTTTTCTAAAGGGTCTGGTATTCAACCACCCAACCACCATATAAAATTTAAACTATCAGATAAGACCATCGTTGACTCAGACCTAGTCTTCATAGCTCTTGACAGACCGCAAGCTGTCAAGAAGGTGAGGGGATCACAGTTGACTGGGGCCTGGCTCAACGAAATAAAAGAATTACCGAAAGCTATCCTGGATATGCTCGACTTTCGTATCGGCAGATATCCGTCAGCTATTGATGGCGGGCCGTCATGGTACGGGATAATCGGTGACACCAATCAAGTGGATGATGATCACTGGCTTTACGAACTGCAAGAAGTTACCAAGCCAAGGGACTGGACCTTTTTTACACAACCTGGTGGGTTAATAGAGAACCCCGTAACTAGAGAATGGGAATCCAATCCTTTGGCTGAGAACATACAAAACTTACCTGAGGGATACTACACTAGAGGAAAAGAAGGTAAGACACACAGTTGGATAAAGGTCAACCTAGCAAATCAATTCGGGAGTGTTGAAGATGGAAGGCCGATTTACAAAGAACAGTGGTCAGAAGCCCTTCATCTAAATGAACATATCGTGCATGTTGAGGATCAGGAATTACTGTGCGGCCTTGACTTTGGCTTAACTCCCTCTGCAGTATTTGTACAACCAACAACACGTGGCGGTGTGAATGTGCTGTCTGAAGTAGTCTCCTTTGACATGGGTATTAAGCAGTTTGCTGAGACCTGCTTACTGCCACATATTCAGCAGCACTACCCCGACACAGATATCTCATTCATCGGTGACCCAGCCGGCAATCAACGTGCACAAACAGACGAACAAACAGTTTTTAAAGAACTAGCCGACTTAGGTATCATGTGTGAAGAAGCAAATACCAATGTGCTAGATCCACGTCTTGAAGCAGTACGATTCTATCTTACTGCACTCAGGGACGGCAAGCCTGCATTCAACTTACATCCTGACTGCAACCATTTGAGAAAGGGATTTAATGGAGGCTATAAGTTTAGAAGACTGCAGGTTGTTGGTGAAGAGAGATTTGCAGATACGCCTGCCAAGAATAAGTACAGTCATGTCCACGATGCTCTTCAGTATGTGATGATGCGTATCAGGGGCCTTTCTGGCTATACAAAGGAACGCCTGAATGAAGTAGACGCACTGATGGCGAAATATAAACAACGAAGAATGGTAATGTAAGGGAGAAGAGTAATGGGAACAAGATACTATGCAAGAATGATTGACGGTAACACAATTGAGTTGGCTCAGTACGATCATGAGAGACTGATGAAGATGGTTACACGAAATGTAGAGAACAGTGTGCATCTTGAGAGCGGTGATGTACTTAAGTCTGCCGCGGTCATCTACATTGGTACAAAAGAAACTGCGAAGATTCCGGCAGTTGGCACAGTTAAGCCTACTCCAAAAAAATAAAAGGTGACTTATTATGGCTGGTTGGTATACATCATTTACTGAGCTCTCAAAAGAAGATCGACTGACAGTTGCGAAAGAGATGCGAGACGAAGCTTGGACTGCAAATCTAGAGTGGCTTGAGTCAGCTCAGCTTGCGCAGAAGTTTAAAGCCGGTGACCAGTGGAGTGATGATGAGAAGTTTAAGCTAGAGCAGCAGGGTCGTGAAGCTTTAGTATGGAACTACATCCATCCTACTGTAGAACTAGCCGTTGGGATTGAGTCGCAAAATCCAGTACGTATTTATCCATACCCAGTTGAGAAGAGTGATGACTTCTTATGTGAAGTACTTGAGGATATTGTCAAGTACATTGACACAAGTCAACTTGACGCAGCAGATGAGCACAAGACACTATTTGAGAATGAACTTATCACAGGTGTTGGTGATGTAGTAGTCGACGTAGGACCTGATCCGGCAAATCCTGAAGAACTTCAGTTCTACGAATTCTCATTAGAAGGGTATGAGGTATTAGTTGATCCAATGTGTAGGAAGTCGAACCTTAGTGATGCACGGTACATCATCTATGAGAAGTGGATTACAGCAGAAGACTTTCACATCAGGTATCCTAAGCACATTAAGGATATGGAAGAAATTTTTACTGATGGCCTGGAAGGACTAGGTAAGCATTCAGATCACTCTCTTGGTTATCTAGACCAAGACGTAGTGCAAGCAGATTCTTTTGAGTTCTACGACTCACAAAACAAGCGAGTTTTGGTCTCACATTTAGAGTACAGAATTGCGTATCTGCGATACTACTTTATAAGTGACAAGAAGGAAATTACTGAGCTAACAAAGAAAGAATACAACCTCCTGAAGAAAGAAAAAATATCTGGTCAACTGACTCAAGTATATGACACTAAGATTCATTGGCTGCACTACACACATGACCGGATTTTGTGGGAAGGTGATTCACCTGTCTATAAGAAGAACTTCTCACTCTGTCGTGCAAGAGCATATATCGATCGATCAACCCGGCAGCACAAGGCCTATGGGCTTGTGAAGGGTATGATTGACCCACAGAAAGAATGCAATAGACGTTGGATGCATACACTTAAACTCCTGGGTAAGCAAGGCGTTGGCGTCATGGCTGAGATTGATGCATTTCATGATCTCACACAAGCGCAAGACTCATGGGCTGATCCTGATGCAATTACGTTTATGACCAAGGGGGGTTTGAACAAGGTTAAAGAAAAATCTGTTCCACAATTCCCTGATGCACCAATGAAGCTTGAAGAGATGAACCGGGAAGCAATGAAGATGATCAGTGGTGTGAATCCTGACTTGATGGGTATTGCACAGCAGCGTCGTGAACCAGGAATAAATCTTCGTTTGAGACAACAGCAAGGACTTACTATCTTGGCTAAGTTATTTGCTAATCATCGAGCTGCACTTAAAGAAGTATACAAGCGGAAGATTGAGATAATCGTACGCTTTATGCCTGAGACACAGATTAGAAAGATACTCGGTGAAACTGAGAAATACACTTTTCAACAAGGTTATATAGTAGATCAACAGCGTGGAATGATTGCGCCGATTAGAAAAATTCGTGACCTAAATTACAATATTCGAATGGAAGAAGCCCCTGGTGGCTTAACTAAGATGATGGCTGAGCTGGCAACCTTTATGGAAATGATGGAAAAAGGCTTCCCAGTTGATCCATTCACTGTGATTGACAAACTTGATTTATCTCCAATTGAAAAAGCAAACTGGAAAAACTACATTAAGCAACAAGAAGAAGGCAAACAGAAACTGCAAGGTATTGAGATGCAGATGAAAGCCAAAAAGCTGGAAAGTGACGATAAGCATAAAACAGCACAGGTACAAAACGAGAGCAAGAAGTTAGAAATAATGGCGAAAGGCAAGATGCAAGACGGTGCAATATCAAGGGAGCAAATAGCTCAGAAAGACACTGACTCTAAGCGTGACTTAGCTGCTAAGATGGCTGATATGGACGCAGACGAGAAAAGTTCTATGCTTGAGCTACTTAAATTTGTGGTGAGTGCGTCAGAGAAACAGGCTGCAGCACCACAGAATAATACACCAACAAATGTGACACCTACATAAGGGTGACTACCGACGCCGGGGATCGGGCGAAAAGGAGTTAGTATGGCTGAGGATAACAAAAATCTAACAAAAGAAGAACTCGCAGCACTAGATGAAGTTGACGTTGATGACACAGATGTGTTGGATGAATTTGCAGATGTGGATGATGTGGATGATGATGCAGATGATGATGCAGATCAGGATGTAGACGACGTACAATCTATTGCTAAGAAGATGTCTGAGTTAGAAATTGCCAATAAAGGTTTAATTAAATCTTTATCAGCACAAAGAGGTATTAGACAGGGACTACAGGAGCAGTTAGATGAAATTAAAACTGCCGTAGCAACTTTCAAAGAGACTAAGGACTTGGAGAACGAACTTGATGACAAGAAGTACTCCAACATCCCTATCGACTTTGATGAAGAAGGGAATCTCTACCTGGATACTTCTAAATTGATGAACCTGAGTACTGGAGATAATGCTGAACTTTTGGAGCTTAAGAATCAGGTTGACATGTTGCGAAATGCAACTACAACTATGCATACTAAAGCGTCAGAAAGCGAAGCGTTAAACACTTTATTGAGCGAGAACGAAGGCTATGCTGACGCTCACAAAAAAGTTTCAAGCGCGTGGGATTACTTGAAAGATGACTTATTTGATGACTACTTAGTAAAGCGCGGAATTGCAGCGCCTACTACAGCTGATCAAGCTATTGACATCGCGTTGAACTCGAAAACAATCAATGACGCTTTTACAAAGAAGTTTCCGTCTTTAAACATGGAAAGTGTTTTGGAAGCGCACTTGATTGCGACCCCACGGTATGTACGAAAAGCCTTAAACCTTGCAATAACTGAAGCTAACAACACCAATGAACTATTGGATACAGATCGACCAGCTTCACTAGCAAGAGCAAACTCTTCAGGAGGCGAAGTAAACGAGACTCTACTTGCTAGAGTTGCAAATATGCCGACTGAAGAATTCATGAACTTAGACGCTCGAACGATGGCGAAAATCGATCGTCTACTGGAAAAAACAGGTTAAGGAAAACTGATATGAATTATACAGTTATGAGGGATAGACAATGCAAGTCGAAAAGGGATGCAACCTACATTCTTTCCCTCGTATTTATTTTACAGGAAATAGCGAGGGCTAGTAAAATGAAGACTAAAACGTGTAGTGGATGTAAAGTAGAAAAAAGTATTACTGAGTTTAACAAACAAGCGCGAAGTAAAGACGGTTTAAAATCATACTGTAGACAATGTGCAAGTAAGTCAAATAAAAAATGCTGGGCAAATGGTAAAGGCAAGAAAAGTGTCGAAGAAACTAATCGACGCGTTCAGCAGCTTAAACAAGGTAAAAAGTATTGTCCGTCGTGTAAACAAACTTTATCAGTTAAATTATTCGGAGTTGACAACCGAGATAAAAATGGTTTAATGGTTAACTGTAAAACTTGTGAGCACTTACGACGAAAACAGTATAACCCTACTGGTGCAAAAAATAATGCTGAACGTAAACAACGTGATCATTATTTTCGTATGGCTAGTATTAAAACAAGTTATGGCTTAACTGAAGTTGATTTTCAAGATATGATGAATCAACAAAAAGGCTGCTGTGAAATTTGCAGTAAAGATTTCAGTGAGTTATCTACTAGAGCATCCATAGATCATGACCATGATACAAATAAGGTTAGAGGGTTACTGTGTCCTAGATGTAATACTTTACTAGGTACAATAGAGTCAAACGAAGATCTACTACACAAAGTTGTGGAGTATAAAGATAAATATTCATAATTATTAACAGGAGTCACAAATGGCAGAGACAGAGTTCGGCACATCGTCAAGTCAAACGGTGAAACTTTGGTCTAAAAAGACATGGTACGAGGCCCTTAAGGGTACCTTGTTCTTCCGCAAGTTTCTCGGAACTAATGAAGATGCGATCCTTTATATGGCAAAAGACCTCGAGAAGAACGCTGGTGATAATATAGTCTACGATCTCTTAGTTGAGATGGAAGGCGCTGGCGTAACTGGAGACAACACCCTGGAAGGCAACGAAGAACAGTTGACTTTTTATCAGGACAGTATTAAAATCAATCAGCTGAGACATGCACATATCTTTGGAAAAATGTCCCAGCAGAGAACAATTCATAATCTTAGAAAGGACGGACAGTGGGCCTTGTCAAGATGGTGGAGCAACAAGCTTGAAGAGTATATGTTCAGGTATCTTTGCGGTGACACCTCGTTGACCCACGGTAGCAACACTGGCCGAACTCCTGACTCAGATCATATCATTTATTCTGGTAACGCAACTGCTGAAACAAGCACTGGCGCCCTGGATTCAAATGATAAATTCCTGCTTGAAGATATTGATTACGCAAAAGAAAAAGCGACTACCAATGACGTTCCCATGCGTCCTGTTCGTATCGATGGCGACGACTACTTTGTAGTTGTGCTTCATCCTTACTCAGTGACTGACATGAAATTGTCCCTTGGTACAGGTTCTTCAAGTGTTAAATGGCATGAAATTCAGCAGTATGCAAATATTCGTGGACTCAAGAATCCGATCTTTAACGGAGCTCTTGGTGTTTACAATAAATGCATCATCTATGAATCAAATCGTATTTACACACCTACAACTAACGTACGAAGGAATCTCTTCCTGGGTGCACAAGCTGGTGTTTTTGCGTTGGGTAATGCTTATGACAGAATGGACCAAAAGAAAGTTGGTAAAGACAACTATATTACCTGGGTTGAAAAAAGCCAGGATTATGGTAACAAAAAAGGTCTTGCAGCCGGCAGTTGTTTTGGTATGCAAAAAACCCGTTTCAACAGCAAAGACTTTGGGGTTATGACCATTAGCTCTTATGCTGCTGCGCATAGTTAAGGAGGTGACCTAAATGGCAACCACATATAATTTTACAGATGGAAGTATCGCTGGTGTTCCTAGAATGACTCAGACTACCCTTCGGGAAAATGAGTTAACTATACTCCGGCACATTGTTGATTTTTCATTGCAGAATATTGAAGCTGGCGCGGCTGATGTCGCGCAGTGTCTGATTATTCCTGCAGCTACTACAGTACTCACTGCTTACGTACGAGTGATGACTGCAGAAACCGCTAATGGTACCGTTGACCTAGGTTATGGTGGAAACGCTGATCAGTGGGGCGACGCTCTTGATGTTGCCGCTGCTGCTGATGTAACGGTAGGTGGGCTTGGAAGTAATGTTCCAGTTTATTTCGCTGCTGCTGACACTATTGACCTTACTGCGACTACAGACGGCGCAGATGTTGACTTGGACGGACTTAAAGTAGAAGTTTTTGCTGTTTGCCTTAAACACGTCGACACTTATTAAAGGAGGTGAGACATGGCAACCACATATAATTTTTGTGATGGTTCAGTCACCGGGGGTGCAACAGCTACACAGAAGCTCCTTATTGACCCAGATTTTCAAGTTCGCAGAAACACTATTGACTGTTCAATTCAGACAATTGATGCAGGTGAAACTGATGTAGCGCAGTGTTTAGCTATTCCAGCTCGCACTACAGTGTTAAATGCGTATATTAATGTTATTACAGCGGAAACAGCAGATGCTACAGTTCATCTTGGTTATGGTTCTGATACTGATTACTGGGGCCAAGACCTCAATTTAGATGCTACTGGTAATGCATCAACAGTTCTAACAGCGACTTCTACATGGGATGCAGCGTCAATTGACGACGGTAATGAAGAAGTTAAAGATATAACTGTTGCAGGTGCTGCGATAGGTAATCCTGTTTTAGTTACACTTGGTGTAGATCTTGTAGACCTTGTTATTACAGCAACTGTTACAGCAGAAGATACAGTGTCTGTTGTACTTGCAAATAACACTGGAGGGGCTATTGATTTAGCGTCCGCTACAGCAGAGGTTTTTGTACTTAAGGCACCTAGGGCAGCTTCTCCATTGTACTTCGCTTCTGCAGATACTATTGACATCGTAGCTTCTACAACTAACGGTGACGTTGATCTTGACGGCGCTAAATTTGAAGTAGTTGCACTTTGCATTAATCATTAATTTGAGGATGGGAGGGAGCAATCCCTCCCATATTTAACATGGCAACTATAGATGCAGAAATAACACAGACAAGGTTTGATATACGCGATGAGGATTCCACGCAATACTCAGCTACTATGGTACTAGCTTTCTACAACAGAGTAATTGAGGCCTTAGCAACTTTCCTTGGCTCAGTTCAGTCAGACTGGGTATTTAATTCAACTTCTTTAACTCTACCAATATCGAATAGCAGTGTTGCACTACCTACTGACTTCAGTACAGACATATTAGTACAAATTGACGATACAGATTTAGTGAAAAAGAGTGTTGCTTGGATAAATGAAGAACTCCAAGAAAACGCTACTGGAATACCTAGTTACTATGGTATTCATAAAACAAATATGATTTTCGAAAGAACAGCATCATCAGAGCAAACAGTTTTTTTACAATACAACCAGAAATCTACAACTCTAGTTAGTGGCAACTCAATGCCATACAATGATGAGTTTAACAACGAACTCCGTGGAGGAGTTATAATAATTGCGAAGAACAGAAATGAACGTAAGATAGTTGGTGACTTTGCTTTACATGAGTTTTTCAGACAGACCATAGTATCTAAGACCGTTCGTAGAGTACGTCAACAAGCCATTAAAGACGCAGGTTTCTAATGAGAGAAATTCCAGCATATATAAACTCACAAACACAACCTCTTGAAGAAGAAGGTATTGCATTTGTTGGGTGGCCACTAGGTGAGAATACATCAGTACCTTCCTTTCAACTGGAACGAGAAGAACTAGCTGAGTGTATCGATTTAAAGCTTAATCCAGGCGGCCAGTTAGAAACACGTGGTGCAGTATATAAATGGTCAGATACTGCTATAGGGTCACTCGTAGATGCTGCATCAGTGACTCTAGGTGGCACTGAGTATACACTATGTACTGATAATGCTAGTAGTGTATATAAAGTATATTACATGAGTACGCTAACACCGACACAAGTAGACACCAAGACAATGGTTGGTCTTACTACGCTTGTATCGTACAACGACGTAGCGCTAATATGTGATGGTTCGTATCTTAAATACTGTGAAGATACAACTACAATTAAGATAGCATATGATGGTGGCGACGATGGTACACAATACGATAACTATTCTGGTCAAGACGATGCTGCAGCAGTTCTTACTGCTGGTACAGACGATCGCATAGCAGCTAAGTTTACAAGTCAAGCTTGGGATGCTGGGTACACTATTCCAATTACTAAAATAGAAGCTAAAGTACAAGAATCAGGCGGTACTGCGGCAATCACCGCCACATTAAGACTTGTATCATCAGACGCAGTTGTAGCAACTAAAGCTTATACAGGCATTGTACCAAGTGCATCAGCAGACTATATATCTATAGTGTTTACAAGTGCAGATGTATCATCTGAAATGCTACCGAGCACAGCGTACTATGCTTGTCTAGAAGGATCAAATTTCTTAGTTCAAGGTACTACAGTAGCAAGCGCTGGTGCTGCATGGGTATGGACAGGATCGTGGGCTCAGACAGCAACAAGTGATCCTATAATGAAGGTTTATCCTGGTCGTCCGCCTAAAGCATCTTATGGCGTAGTTGCTGGTAACAGACCGTGGATCAAGAATCCAGATGAACCAGGTCGTGCATACTATGGTAACTTAACACATCTTGATTGGTCTACAAGTGGTGGCGGTGGTTATGTTGGTGTAGTAGACGATAATGCTAACTCATTCCCGATTGGTGGATTTGAAGATTTATATGGCACACTTTACGTACTAGGTACAGAAGAACATTCATTCATGTGTAAGTTAGAAGGCTCGACTCCAAGTACGTATAAACTTCCACTACTGTTTCAGAAGTCTTGGTCTACAATTAAAACTTTGGTCAATACAAATAATGACTTATGGTTTAGCTCAGCGACAGGCACAGATAATCTAACTGGTATACAAGAGTTTGGTGATCTACGTACAGACTCATTCTCTGATCCTATAAGAGATGCTTTTACTAACTGGGTAACAGGTACAGCTATCGCAGGGTATCATGCAGCGGATGGTCAATACTGGTTAAACTTAGGTGGTACATATACATACATATGCCATACAAAACAACCAATTAGAATGAAGAATGGCAAAGTACGTTATCCCTGGTCGAGGTATAAATTACCTGTGACACCTACGTTTTTTAAACAAATTGGTGCAAAGTTTGTAATAGGTTGTTCTGATGGCTACATGTACGAAATAGGTACTACACAGTACAAAGACTTAGGCACTACACAAATAGCACCGTCTTATAAAACAGCTTACGTAGAAATGCCATTTGGAACACGAGACTTAGTACAAGGTCAGATTATGGCCTCAAGTATCAATGGCTCAAATATTGTATTTGACTTCTACAAGAACGGCCAGAGAGGCACTTCTGAGTTAACTAAGTCTTTAGCTTTAGCAATCTCGGACGCAATTACACTAGCTGATATAGAAAATATACCTCTGGCCGACTTAGAAAACGTAACGTTGACTCCAGTTGGCTCATTATTGTACTTTGATCTTAACATAAATTGCTATTCATTTCAAGTCAAAGTTTCAAGTATACACATAGCTGGAAAGCCAGTATTTATAAACGGAATGATGTTTAAATTCTATCAATTGGAGATTTAATATGAGTGTGTCACAAGATACTTATGCAACATCAGACACTATGGGAACGATTCTCATAACAAGATTACAAGCCGATATGACAGAATTGTTTGGCCTTGCTGCTAAGTTTGAGAACTATGGAATCGTAGATACTGGCGGTGCAGCTGATGCGTATACTCTGGCAATGACAAATACAATTACTTCATACACAGATGGTTTGCCCGTCTTGATGCGTGTTACAGACGCAAATACTGGTGCTAGTACTATAAATATAGATTCTATTGGTGTTAAGTCAATTGTTCAACCAGACGGTACAGCTTTAGCTGCTGGTGACTTACCTGCAGCTGGTTTAGCTATGTTGAGCTATGATTTAGCCAATACTCAGTTTATACTCATGAGTAGCGTATCTTCATATACTACTGCTGCTGCTGCATCTGCTGCTGCTGCTGCTGTGTCTGCAGCTGCGGCTGCAGCAGATGAGATACTAACTGACGCAGATGCAACTGCAACAGCTGCAGACGTGGTGTCAACAAATGCTGATGTAGTATCAACTAACGCTGATGTTGTACTAACGAATGCAGACGTAGTAACAACTACAGCAGACGCTGCTGCAACAGCACTTGATGAAATCGCGACAGCAGCAGATTTAGTTCTAACAAATGCTGATGTTGTACTGACTAACGCAGATGTAGTATCAACAAATGCAGATGTAGTGACAACGACACAAGACGCCATAGATACTGCCGCAGACGCAGCAACTACAGCACAAGACGCTATAGATACAGCAGCAGATGTAGTACTAACTAACGCAGATGTAGTAACAACTAACGCAGATGTAGTATTAGCAGACGCTGCAGTGGCAAGTATAAGTCCAGTTAACTCTAGCATCACCTCAATGACAGGTCTTGACAACGATGGTATACCCTTGGCCAAAGTTGCCAATGCTGCTTCAGATGGTGCTAATAGTGACATTACATCATTAACAGGACTTACAAGTGCGGGAGCTTTACCAAGTCTTACTCCGGTTACAGACTCAGCAGCAAATTTCGCAGCAAACTTTACCGGAGCTAATCTTTACGGTGGTACGTTCATTTGCAACGTAACCGGCACTTGTCAACTCCCGCTAATGGTAGCAGGAATGAACTTCACCATTATAACACTCGGAGCAATAGAGGTTATCGTAGATACAAATGCCAATGATGGTTATCTAATGGACGGCACAACAAACGCTGAAGGTAAGAACCTTACGAACTTGTCAACCGCTGGAGATATAGCGGTCTTTCAATACTACACAGCAGACGATTGGCTTATCACAACTAATGGTTGGACACCGGAGGTTTAACATGACTATTCAATTAGCTCATAAAAGAGTTCTTGCCTTTATCAGAGGTTCAAGTCCTGCTGCCCTCGAAATAGACTACATGGAGTACGCCACAGACGGTGCTGCTCAGAGTGCTTATGTTACGTCTGCAACGGCTTATACGGGGCAGTTTCCTACTGCACAAAGCACTACTTATGTTAAAGCTACAACCTATAATAGTGCTGCTACACCACCGTGGGCTGCGACAGACCCTACTGCATCTTTAACTGGGAGCGATACTGATACAAACTGGTTGAGTGATGACGAGATAACAAATCAGAGATTCCATATTGATTTAGGGTCAAGCAAAATAATTAATAGAGTTTATTATGAAAATAGTCACGATTCCGGCAACAGCACGACAAACGGTGTCCAGAATTTTACTTTATGGGGATCAGATAATGCGGCAGCTTTTGCTGAATTAACATATGCCACAGACACTAACTGGACTCAAATTACCGGACTTTCGCAATCTACTTTTGACCAACATACAGCATCCAACGTAGCTGATCCAAAGTACATAACTTTTACAAATTCAACAGCTTATAGATATTACGCATTTAAGTTTGCTGATAATTATGGAGGTGTCCAATTTCAAGGGGTTAGACACATAGAACTCCAAACCACAGCCCTAAACTCATTCTCCGAATCCACAATAAAAACCCAAGGCGATTACGCACTTAAACTCTCAGCGACAACAGACAGCCTTAACGAAACAGTTACCAAGACCTTAACAGGCGGGGATATTCTCGATCTCACAGGCAAGAACACAATCAAGCTCGATGCCCGGTCAACTGGCACTGGTAGTAATTTGGAGTTTAATATCAGGAATGAGTACTCAGATGAAACAACACTTGACATATTTTCTGATAGTTCTTGTAAAGCCCTATATTTATTTAATAATGATGCAACAGATGAAAGTGGCAATAACGATGCTACTCCTACAGACATTACATACACAGATGGGGTATATAATCAATGTGCTGTTTTTAATGGTAGTACATCTACTACACAAGAATCCACTCTCCAAGCCTTTACAGATTTTACGATTTCAATGTGGTTCAAACCTAATGCTGAAATAGAATCTTTAATTTCAACTGAGCACGTTCCACCGTATACTTTTTCAATTGGTATGAATAACACAACTGGTAATTATAAATTACAATGTTATGCCGGTATCGTAGGTGCGGGTGCGACATACGCAGAATTAACTACAAATGATTATACAATAGATGCATGGAATTTTGTAACTATATCTTATGATTATTCTTCTGGCAGTATAAAGACAATAATGAACGGAGTTAAAACTGAGATATCAGGGCAAGCAAGTGTTGCGTGGACAAATGGTCAATATACACGGATCGGCTCATTTAATGGCTCTCATTTTTTTAATGGCGAAATAGATCAAGTTCGATATTTTGATAAAATAATATCAGATGCTGAATCGGCAACACTGTATAAAGACCCTTTCACAACCCACACAATAGACATAACCTCAGCAGACACATACCAAACAGACTCGTGGGATATCTCAGGGGTTGCTGATGCGGATAAGGATGCTATTGACCAGATTCAGGCGAAGGTTGTAGACACAGGCCCAACTATGGACACTTGTACTTTAAATGGAACAGATGAATATTTAACCCAAACCCCAGGAAGCGGAAACCAGAAACTATGGACATTTAGTGCGTGGGTATATAGCACTGATTTTTCAACGATAACAGATGTTTTTAACGCTATTGATGGAACTAACCACGATGATGTTTACTGGCATACAACAGGCAAATTTACCTGGGAAATGAACTCAAGCGGTGTTGCAAAGGGGAATGTTACCACGGATAATGCTTTTAATACAACAAGTACATGGTATCATATAACGCTTGTATACGATTCAGCAAATGCAACATCTGCTGACCGTATGAAAATATATGTTAACGCAGCGGATCAAGCACTTACTACGTCTATAACTCCAGTTCAAAATGCAGAGCCTGGATTTAATAGTGCCGCACTTCATGGTATAGGGGCATATAACTCAGGCTTAATTCCGATGACGGGGGCAATAGCAGATATTTATTTTATTGATGGGTACGCTCTTACACCAGCATCTTTTACAGAAACTAAGGGTGGTGTTCTGATTCCAAAGACTTTCTCTGGGACATACGGCACAAACGGTTTTCATGTCGATTTTGCAGCATCTGGTGATATGGGAAATGACGTAAGCGGAAATGCTAATGATTGGACTTTGAACGGGATAGACTCTGGCAATCAAGGTTCAGACACTTTTTCGTTTGCCTTAGACTATTATCTCGACAACATATATGCGGAGTAACAATGGACATTAAACAAGCACTAATACAATACTACAGCAACGGCACAGGTGGGCAGCAATGAAAACAATTAAAGACTATCTCATAGAAGGCGGATATTACCATTTTACTCAATACGAACGTCTATACGCAGATTGCATAGCTTGTTTCGGTCAGCCAGACAGCGTACAGCTTCAGATGGTTTCTATCGCTGTTAAAGAGAAATGCCCGAAGCCTTCAATCCATCCTGATATTTTAATTGCTGAGATACTTAATCCGATGGGGTTGATAACAGGGGATGAATTAGTGGCGTGGCTTGCAGGGGATTGGTCAATGTTTAAAGCTCAAGGTTACGCAGATATTTTAAATCCTCCTGTACCTGATCTTGGTGAAATGAGAGAAATATCAGTTTATGAAGCAAGGCAAAGGATAAGAACACTCACAGGTATTCATCCCTTTGATATTTACGAAGATGATATGATTTTTAGGTTGATAAAACCAGAGATGATTAAACCTGTTTGTGTTGCCAATCCAGCAGACAGACGATTATATATTGAAGAATCCCACGACTGCGATGACTTTGTTAATGAAACAACTGGATGGTTGTCAAGGTGGAACTACGGCAATCTGGTCTTTGGCAAAAGGTCTGATGTA